>JAAUYL010103258.1_pt1 | contig 25430 bp, 24 predicted proteins | sample 7278011 | NCBI WGS metagenome assembly JAAUYL01 (sample SAMN14350225, study PRJNA611818) | marine sediment metagenome | isolation source: surface marine sediment (1.8m) | place: French Polynesia: Moorea | collected 2018-08
ATTACTTTTTGTCTTAAGTCTAAACTGTAAGACATGGTTAAAAATAGTTTCTAGTTGACTTGATTTTATTATACTCAATTTTTGTCTCAATCTTAATTAAAACGACTATATCTTAAAAGACTTCCAGAAAAAATATCAAGACAAAACCATCAACAAAGAAGACATCTTTTATTACATTTATGGAGTTCTTCACTCTCCAGAATATAAACAACGGTTTGCAGCAGACCTGAAAAAAATGTTACCCCGCATTCCCTACACCAAAGACTTTTGGAAATTCAGTAAAGCAGGAAAAGAATTAGCATATTGGCATTTAAACTATGAAACCATAGAACCTTATAAATTAGAAGAATTTAAAAAAGACTTATTCTTAGATGAAGAAGATTATCGAGTCGAAAAAATGACATTTGGTAAAAACAAAAACGGCATAGATAAAACCATCATCATCTATAACAGTAAACTCACCTTATCACAAATTCCCTTAGAAACTTACCAATATATAGTTAATGGAAAATCAGCCTTAGAATCGGTAATAGAAAGATATAAAATTACCAAAGATAAAAACAGTGGAATAATCAACGACCCCAACAACTGGTCAGAAGACTACCGTTACATAGTAAACTTAGTAAAAAGGATAGTCAGAGTCAGTTTAGAAACAGTCAAAATAGTCAACAACTTACCTGCATTAAACGAAAGGAAATAGCGATCGCTCCTCTCTATCTGAGAACTGAGACAATAAATTAGTTCTCAACACTACATATACTAAGACGTCTGAGTTTTTATCCCAAATATCTACTATGTATAGTGTCTTTCCCTAAGTCCTATATATTTTGCTCCTTACATTAAACCAGAGAAAATAGTGATCGCTCCTATCTATGCTCAGAACTTAGGCAAAAAATTAGTTCTCAACACTACATATACTAAGACGTTGGAGTTTTGATCCATAATTTCTACTATATGTAGTGTCTTTCCATAAATCCTATATGTTTGCCTCCTACCTATCGATCTGAGAACTTAGGCAAAAAATTAATTCTAAACACTACATATACTAAGACGTTATAGTTTTGCACCAAAATATCTACTATATGTAGTGTCTTTTCATAAGTCCTAATTGATTTTTCAGTTCTCCTGCATAGTAATGGTGAGAATATACATTTTTTCCCACACTCCCCATACTCCCGACATCCCCCCACACTCCCCTACCTAGGGAGTATTACGAGACTCTCGACGTTGCTGCATTAATTTCGACCACTCTTGTAATTGTTCAGGAGTTAAAACTTCTCTAATTTTAAGGAGAGTATTAAATTGTAATTCTGCTAGTTCTTGTCTCAAATTTAAAACTTCACTATGTTTTTTCCGAAGTTGATTATCATTCCCCTTACCAGTAATCATTGTATTTAATTCTGCCTGAGCATTACGCAAGTTTTGTAAACTTTGTCTGATTTCTTGTTGATTTTCCTGACGAATTGCAATAATTTTTTCAGTCTGCTCCTCGGTAAGATTTAGTTGTTCAAATATCCTGTTTTGATTTCGTCCTGGACGTTGTACTTGGATAGTTTGGCTAATTTTTTCAGAGACATTATTATAATTAGGATTTGCTAAAACAGAACTAATAGTTAAAGGTGTAACTAATAATCCTAATACAGCAGAAATCAAAAACTGAGACATAAAATTTTTCCTCTTAATAATTTACCTGGAGCATAAACCTTTACAGTTATGAGTTATTAGTTAAACCTTTTTTTAGTTTGATACCTATCAGAAATGATTCGTGAAAAAAAACTGTGGGGGTTTAGTTTCCCAATCCCATTTTCGCGCTTGGTTTGGAGACCAAACCCCTAGGATAAAATGTTACAAAATAAGCGCAGATGCTACATGAAAATCCTCAAGTAAGAATTTAACTTCTAACTTCTGTAAGGATGATTCGCGTTTGCGGATAATTCCGCAGAAAATCAGCCCTACTAACTTCTGAATTGAGAATTCTGAATTCTAAATTCGGCGTTGGTAAATCAAGCTATGAAATAATCCCCATGCATTATTAAGAAACCGGGTTTCTTGGAGATAGATATTAGTACGATAAGGCATTTAATACAAACCCGGTTTCTATACTTTCGATACTAAATTCTAAATTCTTTAACGTAAAGTCACAAACTCTTCTGAAGTAGAAGGGTGAATACCAATAGTACGGTCAAAGTCTGCTTTGGTTGCCCCCATATTTACAGCGATCGCCATACCCTGAATAATTTCACCAGCATCTTTACCGACCATGTGTACTCCTAAAACTTGATCAGTATTACCTTCAACTACCAATTTCACCATTACTTTGTCTTCTGCACCTGTGAAACTGTGGAACATTGGGCGAAATTTGGCGCGGTAACATTTGATAGACTCACCAAATTTTTCTCTTGCTTCTGTTTCTGTCAGACCTACTGTTCCTCCTTCTGGTTCTGAGAAAATGGCAGTGGGGATATTTTCTAGAGAAATTGCTCTGGGAATATTACCAAATTCGGTATCAGCAAAAGCGCGACCTTGAGCAATAGCAACTGGGGTCAAATTTGCTTTATCTATACAGTCTCCAACAGCATAAATATTTGGTTGAGTTGTACGACAGTTGTTACTTACAGCAATTGCACCTCTGAGTGTTTCGACTCCAGCGTTTTCTAGATTTAAACCTGCTAAGTTTGGTTTACGACCAGTTGCACAGAGGAATGTATCGACTATTAACGGTTCGGTATTTTTTCCACTCAAGTGAACCTTTAACCCTTCTGGTACTTTCTCAATTTTTTCTACATTTGTATTAGTGCGGAAGTTAACACCATGTTTTGTCATTCCTTCTTGAATATTGCTGCGAATATCATCATCAAATCCTCGTAAGATTAGGTCTCGACGAATAATTTGAGTAACTTCGGTGCCTAATCCATTTAAAATTCCGGCAAATTCTACACCAATATAACCACCTCCCCAAACTGCCATTCTTTTTGGTTTTTCTGTGAGGTGGAACATTTCACGAGAGGTAACAGTATGTTCAATTCCGGGAATGTTTATTTTTTCTGGTTTACCTCCAACAGCGATTAAAATTTTGTCCGCAGTAATTTTCCGATCGCCTACTTCTACAGTATGGGGGTCAATAAATTTGGCATATCCCTCTATTAACCCTACCCCTGCTTTTTCTAGGAAACTGATATGTAGTTTATTCAGACGTAGAACTTCTGTATTCACAGCATCTCTTAATTTATGCCAATCAAAACTAGGTTCTACTTCACTCCAACCATAACCCACCGCATCCTTATATAAGTGAGAAAATCTCGAACCGTAAACCATTAGTTTTTTCGGTACACATCCTCTAATAACGCAGGTACCTCCGACTAGATCGTTTTCAGCGATCGCTACTTTTGCTCCATAAGATGCTGCTCTTTTTGAAGATGCTAACCCTCCCGAACCTGCACCTATTACAAACAGATCGTAATCGTATGCCATAATTTTAATATCCTGAGATTTCTAATAGATATAAGTAGTTGGACAGAATTAATTATATTATGTCATTGCAATAGCAAATGCAGTAGAGCGGAAGGCAATAGCAAGAGTTTGTGATTGCTTTTCTAGGTGATGCGACCCAAACACTTTGTTTTCTCCTCCATCCAATATAAATACAATGACAGTAATTATTTTTGTCCATTTACTTATTTTGATTAGTAAATTATAACATTTTGTAAACCGATTCAACTACTAAGGTTCCAGTTGGGCAAACAAATTTGTTAGGTAGGAAGTTTTGTTCAACAAAATTGATTTCTCAAGTTTTAATACTAGCTAAATTTTTGGCAGACTAATTCCTCTTTTATGGAGATGTTTATTTAGGTTTACGCGCTGTTACTGTGGGATATATTCTTGGGTTATCCCACATAAATTCTATGTCATCAAAACCAGCAGTTTGTAGCTGTAATTTTGTTGTTGATGAACTCCTAAAGGCTGTAAATTTAACATCTAATATATCAAAAAATATAATTTTTGAAAGTAATAAATCTTCTGAATTAATCTAACTCATATCCCATTCTGAATTGGGGTTAATATTTGGGGATGGGGTTAAAAAGCTAGTTACCAATATACCTCCTGGCATTAATGCTTGGAAAAACTGTCGATATAACTCTGTTACTTTATTGTCACCAGCTTCATAAATATGTAAACCATGGCAAGTTAATAGTGTAAATTCATCTTTAAAAGACAGATTCCAAGCATCTTCCTGATGGAATTATACTTTTTCATATCACCCATATTCTTCAGCTAATTTTTTTGCTAATTCTCAACTTTCATAGTCAATATCAATCCCCACTAAGCGAAAATTTTCTACACCTGTAAAATCTAATTTCAACAAATCTCTCATTACCCCACAAGGTAAGGAAGCAAAAACTATACCATCTCTCACATAATTCTGAATAAACTCACTAAAAATGACATATCTTTGTTGTGTAGGCAAGAACTTTTTATCCAGCAAAAATTTTTCCAATTCTGTTAAAATACGACCTTCTGCATCAATACCAGTAACTCTTCCTCTATACTGGTGTTCCATTACATAATCTGTCCAATAGCCATTTACTCCTCTATTTTGTAATAAAAATTGTCCTAAAGGAAAACTTGCTAATTCATTAAGAAGTTCTAATTGTCTGGCAACAGTAATATGGGGTTTATCTCCACTCTGAATGATTCTTTGTTTAACCCTTTCTATGGTTTCTTCAATAGTTTCATTCTGATTTCCATGAGAGAGTGTACGTTGTTCGTTAAATTCTTGAAATTGTTTAGTCATTAACTTATTTTGATTAAATTACACTGTTGATTTTATTAACTTCTGAATATCTGTAAAATCACAAGACTTTGATCTTGATTTCCATGAGATAGAATACGTTGTTCGTTAAATTATTGAGATTTTTTATTCATTGACTTATTTTGATTAAATTACACTTTTAATTTTATTAACTACTGATAGATATATAAAACTAACAGCTTCTTCTGATTACTATTTAGGTTTCCTTGCTACTACTGTGGGAAATATTCTTGCATTATCCCAAATAAATTCTATTTCATCAAAACCAACAGTTTGTAGTTGTAATTTTGTTGTTGATGAACTTCTAAATCCTGTAACTTTAACATTTGATATATCAGTAAATATAATTTTTGAAAGTAAAATATCATCTAGATTTAACTGATTCATCTCCCATTCTGAATTGGGGTCTAAATCTAGGGATGGAGTCATAAAGCTAGTTACTAAAATACCTCCTGGGATTAATGCTTGGAAAAACTGTCGATATAACTCTGTCACTTTCTCATCATCAGGTTCATAAACATTTAAACCATTGCTGGTCAATAGTGTAAATTCATCTTTAAAAGACAAATTCCAAGCATCTTTCTGATAGAATTCTACTTTTTCAGATAACCCATATTCTTCAGCTAATTTTTTGGCTTGCTCTAAACTTTCATAGTCAATATCAATTCCCACTAAACGAAAATTGTCTACTCCGGTAAAATCCAACTTCAACAAATCTCTCATTACCCCACAAGGTAAGGAAGCAAAAACTAAACCTTCTTTTACATAATTCTGAATAACTTTACCGAAATTGATATATCTTTGTTGTGTAGCAATAACACGAGGATTTCTCTCCAAAATAAACTTTTCTAATTCTGTTAAACTATGACCTTGTGCATCAATACCAGCAACTTTTCCTGTATATTGGTGTTCCATTACATAATCTGTCTAATAGCAATTAAAACCACGATTTTGTAATAAAAATTGTCCTAAAGGAAAAGCTGCTAATTCATTCAGAAGTTCTAATTGTCTAGCAACAGTAACATGGGATTTATCTCCAGTCTGAATAATTCTTTGTTTAATCCTTTCTATGGTTTCTTCGAGACTTTCATTTTGATTTCCATGAGACAGTATACGTTGTTCATTAAATTCTTGAGATTGTTTAGTCATTGACTTATTTTGATTAAATTACACTTTTGATTTTATTAACTGCTGAATATCTGTAAAATCAACAGCTTCACCACGCCCTATTTAGGTTTACGCGCCACTACTGTTGGGTACATTCTTGCGTTATCCCAAATAAATTCTATGTCATCAAAACCAACAGTTTGTAGTTGTAATTTTGTCGTTGATGAACTCCTAAATCCTGTAACTTTAACATTTAATATATCAAAAAATATAATTTTTGAAAGCAATAAATCTTCTGAATTAATATAACTCATATCCCATTCTGAATTGGGGTCAATATTTGGGAGTGGGGTTAAAAAGCTAGTTACCAATATACCTCCTGGTATTAATGCTTGGAAAAACTGTCGATATAACTCCGTTACTTTTTCATCATCTGGTTCATAAATATTTAAACCATTGCTAGTCAATAGTGTAAATTCATCTTCAAAAGGTAAATTCCAAGCATCTTCCTGATGAAATTCTACTTTTTCAGATAAATCATATTCTACAGCTAATTTTTTTGCCAATTCTAAACTTTCAAAGTCAATATCAATTCCCACTAAACGAAAATTTTCTACACCTGTAAAATCTAATTTTAACAAATCTCTCATCATCCCACAAGGTAAAGAAGCAAAAACTAAACCTTCTTGTAAATAATTCTGACTGATTTTACTGAAATTGATATCTCTTTGCTGCGCAGCAATAACACGAGGATTTCTCTCCAAAATCAATTTTTCTAATTCTGTTAAAGTACGACCTTGTGCATCAATACCAGTAACTTTTCCTCTATACTGATGTTCGATTACATAATCTGTCCAATAACCATTTAAACCACGATTGTGTAACCAAAACTTTCCTAAAGGAAAAGCTGCTAATTCATTCAGAAGTTCTAGTTGTCTAGCAACAGTAACATGGGGTTTATCTCCCATTTCAATTATTCTTTTTTCAACCCTTTCTATGGTTTCTTCGAGACTTTCATTTTGATTTCCATGAGAGAGGATAAGTTTTTCATTAAATTCTTGAGATTGTTTAGTCATTGACTTATTTTGATTAAATTACACTGTTTATTTTATTAACTGTTGAATATCTGTAATACTATTTCTCAAAAACTTTTATACATTTGATTGAAGTAGGTAAGTAGAGGAGTGGGGGAGTAGGTGAGAAGTAAAAACAAGAATAATTAATGTTAAACTTCCTCAAATTAACAACAAAGTAATTATATTAGTTTAATCACTTAATAACTGAAGTTTTATCTAAGTATAGCGTTACTTTTGGTAATTGGTATAAAATCAACGACTTCTGCACGCTCTATTTAGGTCTACGCGACAGGTGGTATCTAATTTAATTAGGGTTTGCTGAAAAAATCTGATGGTGATGATAAGAAACACTTAAACTGGGAAGAATTTAGACTATCTGCTAGAGCCAAATTTTTCGCATGAACATGGGAAAAATATTAGCTTTTTGAGATCACTTGAGCCAAAAACCAGGCACTTTTTTTGACCCCAAAAAGGCATTAGTCTTTATCTATCAATGCTTTGATATTTAATCAGCAATCCCTAACTACTACTTAAGCAAATTCAACTTAGAATCAAGCATTTCTTTAACAGGCAATTCACTCAGCAAATGTTTTTCCAGAATTACTGAAATATTTTGAGTTTGCACATAACTATACCAAATTTCCTCTGGCAAAATTAAAACCATTGGACCATTGCCACATTTTCCTAAACATCCACTTTTCTCAACTTTAATATTAGGCATATCAAATGTCTGAAAAGCAGCTAATATTTTTGCCGAACCTTGTTTCCGACAGGTGCGATTTTGACAGACTAATAAAAGTCTCTCAACTTTACTATTTTCCACCATAATTTCTGCAAGTTATGCTTCATCCGTTCATTAATTAATAATGGATAATGAATAATGGATAATTGTCTCTCTTTAAAACCAGATCGGGAAATCACAATTTATTTTTTTCTCCTTAAAATAAGAAGCTTTAAACGAAATTTATTGATTATCAATTATCCATTGGTAATAAATTTTTACCAGCTAACCACTCACGATTAAATAATTTTGATTGATAACGAGAACCACTATCACACAATACAGTCACAATAGTATGACCAGGACCCATTTGTTTTGCTAAAGCTACTGCTGCACCAACATTAATTCCGACAGAACCACCCATAAATAAACCGTCTTTTCTTAATAGTTGATAAACCACTCTTACCGCTTCTTTATCATCAACTCGAATCGCATCATCAATCGGCACATTTTCCATATTTTTCGTTACCCGACTATTACCAATACCCTCAGTAATAGAATTACCTTCAGTATAAATTTCCCCAGTTTTCACATAACTATAAAGACCACTCCCCATCGGGTCAGCTAAAACAGTTTTAATTTGCGGATTTTTTTCTTTTAAGAATAATGATACACCAGCAAAAGTTCCACCCGTACCAGTAGCAGCTACCCAAGCATCTACTTTTCCATCAGTTTGTTCCCAAATTTCTGGTCCGGTTGTTTCATAATGAGCGATTCTATTTGCCAAATTATCAAACTGATTTGCCCAGACAGCATTTTCCATTTCCGATGCTAATCTACCTGACATTTTCACATAATTATTTGGGTCTTTATAGGGAACTGCTGGAACAGGTCTAACCTCCGCACCTAAAGTTCTCAAAGCATCCATTTTTTCAATAGATTGAGTTTCGGGAATAATAATTAAACACTTATAACCTTTAGCATTACAAATATGTGCCAAACCAATTCCTGTATTACCAGCAGTTCCTTCGACTACTGTTCCACCAGGCTTCAGTAAACCTTTTTCTTCTGCATCTTTAATAATATAAAGTGCTGCCCTATCTTTTACCGAACCCCCTGGATTAAGAAATTCTGCTTTGCCTAAAATTTCACATCCAGTTTCTTCGCTGAAACTATTTAATCTAATTAATGGTGTATTACCAACTGTACCGACAAATCCTTGTTTAATATCCATTTTTTTACCAATCTACTATTTAGTATTTACAAAATCAGATTTTACCAAACTTTGCTCATATTTAAAACAAATCCAGGCAATACTGGTTCCCCACTGACACTCTCAGGATTTTCTAAACATTCGGTAGGCAAATTTGGGCGATAAATATAAACTTTCTTTTGTTTCCTATCGATTAACCAACCTAGTTTAACTCCCGGTTATTCCATATATTCTGTCATTTTGGCTTGGAGAGTTTTCAAATTATCTGAAGGTGACATTAATTCCACCACAAAATCTGGAAAAATAGGAGCAAATTTTTCTCTTTGTTCTGGAGATAAACTCTTCTATCTTTCTAATTTTATCCAGGAAGCATCGGGAGATTTTTTGGCTCCTGTAGAAAGAGTAAATCCTGTACTAGAACTAAAAGCTAAACCCGTACTATCTTCATCTGACCAATTCATTAACTGTTGAATAATTCTGCCATCTCGATTTCCTGTTTCTGAACCAGTCGGAGACATAATTAATAACTCTCCAGATTTATTAGTTTCTATGCGTAAATATCGATTAATTTGACAGAATTCAAAAAATTGTTCCTCTGTCATTTTTAAATTTGGAGGCATTTGTAAAATCATCAAATTGTCAAGCATAATTTTCCCTCCTATTTACCAAACTTTGCTCATATTTAAAACAAATCCAGGCAATACTGGTTCTCCACTGACACTCTTAGGATTTTCTAAACATTCGGTAGGCATTCCTGGTCGATGAATATAAACTTTTCTCTCTTTTCTATCTATTAACCAACCTAATTGTATTTCTGGTTCTTCCATATATTCTGTCATTTTTGCTTGGAGAGTTTTTAGATTATCTGAAGGTGACATTAATTCCACCACAAAATCTGGGCAAATAGGAGCAAATTTTTCTTTTTGTTCTTGGGATAAACTATTCCATCTTTCCAATCTTATCCAGGAAGCATCGGGAGATTTTTTCGCTCCTGTAGAAAGAGTAAATCCTGCACTGGAATCAAACGCAATACCACTACTTTCTGTTTCTGCCCAAAAATATAATTGCGCTGCTATACCAAGGTTACGGTTTGAAGTTTCCGATCCAGCAGGAGACATAATTAATAACTCCCCAAATTTATTAGTTTCTATGGCTAAATCTTGGTTAATTTGACAAAAATTAAAAAAATTATCGTCTGTTATCTTCCAATCTGAAGGTATTTTTAACACAATTGGATTTTCCCACATGATTTTTTCTCCTATTTACCAAACTCTGCTCATATTTAAAACAAATCCTGGCAATATTGGGTCTCCACTTACATTCTCAGGATTTTCTAAACATTCATTAGGCATTCCTGGGCGATAAATATAAACTTTTCTCTCTTTTCTATCTATTAACCAACCTAGTTTTACTCCCGGTTCTTCCATATATTCTGTCATTTTTGCTTGGAGAGTTTTCAAATTATCTGAAGGTGACATTAATTCCAATACAAAATCTGGGCAAATAGGAGCAAACTTTTGTTGTTCTTCTGGGGATAAACTATTCCATCTTTCTAATTTTATCCAGGAAACATCGGGGGATTTTTTGGCTCCTGTGGAAAGAGTAAATCCTGTACTAGAACTAAAAGCTAAACCTGTACCATCTTCCTCTGACCATAACCCTAGTTGCAGACATATATTGAATTCTCTATTTCCTGTTTCTGAACCAGCAGGAGACATAATTAATAGTTCTCCAAATCTATTAGTTTCTATGGGTAAATCTCGATTAATTTGACAGAATTCAAAAAATTGTTCCTCTGTCATTTTTAAACTTGGAGGCATTCGTAAAACAATCGGATATTCAAGCATAATTTTTCCTCCTATTTACCAAACTGTGCTTATATTTAACAACTTCAGGTAAGACTGTTTCTCCACTTATACTCTCAGGATTTTGTAAATATTTGGTAGTCATTCCTGGGCAATAAATATAAACTTTTCTCTCTTTTCTATCTATTAACCAACCTAGCTTTACTCCCGGTTATTCCATATATTCTGTCATTTTTGCTTGGTCGGAATATTTTTTGGCTCCCGTGGAATTGGTTTCTCTCTAACTTTACCAGGATTTTTTTCAAATTAAGTTGATATCTTTATAGTATCAAGATAAAATTTTATCTGTATGTAAATCCATTTTGTTAAAATTCAACTAAAATGAAAAAATCATTATTACTAAAAATTATTCCAGGAGTAATCTTAGCAATCTATTTAAGTTTATTAATAATTTTAACCTCCTCCAATACTGATATTAAAACTATTCGTAGTATCTATTCATCTAATACTGGTTTTGAGTCATTTCAAAATGAGATTATCAATATCGGTCTCAAAAAACTTGGTTATAAAATGAAAACAAAACAGGGTGGATTTAGTAGAGATAATTATATTGCTATTGCTAATGCAAACTTTGATTATACTACAACTTACCCCACATATCCATGGTATAAACAAACTTTTGAAGAAGCTAATAGTAAAGAAAAGTTAGAAATAGTTGGAACTTTGATTCCTAATTTTATTAGAGGATATCAAATTGATAAAAAAACTGCCGAGGGATATAAAATTACCAACTTTCAACAATTACAAGACCAAAAAATAGCGAAACTTTTTGACTCAGATGGAAATGATAAAGCTAATATAGCTCATTGTCATGCTCCTTGTGAGGATATAAGAAAACAACTTAAAGCTTACGGACTTGAAAATACAGTAGAATATGACACTAACAGATTGGGTATGTGTAATATGAGGTTATTTGTGGAATCCAGACCTTGTTACGAAAAAACTATTACTCGTGACCATGAAGGAAAACCAATTCTTTACTATGCATCTCAACCCGAATGGATATTTAGTGCCTTAAAACAAGGAGAAGATGTAGTTTGGTTGGAAGTTCCTTTTACCTTAGATAACCTAACTGAAAAAGATACATTAGTAGATGGAAAAAATCTTGGCTTTCCTATAATTCAACAACGTATTATTGCTAACAAAAAATTTCTAGAAGCTAATCCAGTTGCTAAACGGTGGCTGGAATTACTTCAAATTCCTCTGGCAGATTTGAATGCTGAAGAATTACGTATCAAAGAAGCTGTAGACAGGTTAGAAAATAATGTTTCTGGTTTTACTCGCTATCGATTAGAAAAAATTTATTCCTTTTTAGATCGTAAGTTAGGAAATAGTCATCGCCAAGCAAAAAAATGGGTGAAAAATAATCAGCAACAATTTTATCGATGGTTAAAAGAAGCAAAACAGATGGAAGGTACTACTCCTAATAAAGCCTGAAAAATTGGAGAGCTTTATCACATAATTGAATCATCAAACATGAATTTTACTCCTAAAAATTATAAGCACCATTACAAAATTTTTTACCGAAAAATTAAGGTATAAAACCTCTCCATTAATGGATAAAAAAGAAAAAAATTACTTTTAACCGAATCTTCTTCTTTATAAGAATAATTAACAATTAATTGTTAATTGTTAATTATTGAACTACCTTAATTTTATGTGAGGTATACAGAATAAGAGATTCAGTCTGACAAAATTTGTAATTAATTTTGCGTACCTGCTTCAGCATTCACTCCTCAGTTATCAGGTATCAAATATTAATTCATCGCCTTGAGAAAAAGAATTAGTATTCTCAGATTGAGCGATAAATAAAAAGCAGCTCTAAACTTTCATAAATCTATATTTCATTAATTTATTAAAAAGCTAAAAGCTGAATGATTAAAAACAATTAAGGATTAAGAATCTAACTAAAACTCTTAATCCTCAATTAAACTATAAATTTATTTATTAGGTTGAGGAGTCATCCGCAAATATGGCTTAACTTCTGTGTAACCTTTAGGGAATTTTTCTTTCAATACTTCAGGATCTTTCAGAGAAGGAACAATTACACAATCATCTCCATCCTTCCAATTTACAGGAGTAGCAACTTGATAGTTATCTGTTAGTTGTAAAGAGTCAATTACTCTGATAATTTCATCAAAATTCCGACCTGTACTGGCAGGATAAGTAATAGAAAGACGGAGCTTTTTCTGAGGGTCGATGATAAAAACTGTACGAATTGTCAGATTATTTAAAGAATTAGGATGAATCATATCGTACAGGTCAGAAACCTTTTTATCCACATCTGCCAAAATAGGATAATTAACAGTTGTGCTTTGGGTTTCATTGATATCTCCAATCCAACCTTTATGGGAGTCCGTGTCATCCACACTTAGGGCAATAACTTTAACTCCACGCTTGTCAAATTCTGCTTTGAGTTTGGCAACCGTGCCTAATTCTGTTGTGCAAACTGGTGTAAAGTCAGCAGGGTGAGAGAACAGCACTACCCAACTATCACCTGCCCAGTCATAAAAGTTGATTTCCCCTTCGGAGGAAGCTTGAGTAAAGTTGGGTACTTCATCACCTAATCTTAAGGCCATAGCTTAACTTCCTATATTGTTTATAGTGAACAATTATCTATAGTTTCATCCTATAGGAACTTAAGCTTTTAACTTTAGATATTCTTAAAAATTAGATTAAAAATGGATTAAATTAGGTTAAGTTTAAAATTATGTAATTTATGTTATGAATGTCTAGCTGTGTTTCAACTTCTTTACTTCGTAATTCATGCCATACAGCCATTTTTGGTTCCTGTCTGTTTTATATTTGCTTGGGGATTGATAATTTTAACGGCTTGGAGTATATTTGGGGCGATCGCTGATTCTCTCCGTAGGGCTAAACGAATGCACAATATTCCCTGTGCTAATTGTCTATTTTTTACTGGAGATTATCATCTAAAATGTCCTGTACAACCTAAAGTTGCTCTTTCGGAAAAAGCAATTAATTGTATTGACTATAGACCTAAATTTGTGAGTTGGTACGATAAGGTTAATTCCTAATAGAAGAGGATTAGTTGTCTGTGAATTTTGAAATGATAAGTAGGTAGGCGGTAAAATGGTGGTGCATCAGTAAAGTATGGGAATAGTAAGATAGATACATTGTTACCCATATGATTTTATACAATGGAATGTCATCTATGTGGCCATCAAAAAGTTCATAAGCATTTCCCCCAGAAGTAGAACATATAATCGGGAAAGACCAAACACAGGAATTAGAGCGCACCAAAGGAATTGTCCGCCAACAAACAGGTCTCTGGCATCGCCGACAGAATAAATTTGGCAAGAACTGGGAGCAAACTAAGGTGACGCTCAGGTTGGTGGTGAGCTATTTCAATTGGATTTGGGTTCATAGCCGCAAGGAAAATACTGCTGCACAAAGGGCTTGGTTGGCGGCGGAGTAACTGTGGCAGCTATATCGCTCCTTAGTATTGCCATGACTTAATTACTTATTCCACACGTTGCGCTCTGCACTACCGATAAAATTTGTCATTATGTAACAAAATGTAAAAAAACTTCAACTCAAATGTTTGGAGGAGCTGGGAATTAGTTGACAAATCTTAATATAGTTAAGCTTTTTCGTGGCTACCTACTTAGTTTTAGACAATAAAAGCAAAGAAAGTACACCAGGGAGAAAATTTAATGGCTTATCCCTACCATTAATCTTGACAGACTAATAGGGAGTAGGAAGCAGGGTATAAATTGATTTATTCGGTTTATTTCTTCTCTGTGGGAAAGACTTGATATTTTATTTATCAGTAATTATCTGAACTTGGGATTACTCTAAAGTAAGCATTTAGCTCTTAGCAGTCAGCTATCACCAAATAATGAATAATTCCTTCTAAGATTAAAGGAGGGTACTTTGGCGCTAAATTTTAATTCTCTCTCAATTTCTCAATCTCAATTTCTCAATTGCTCAATTGCTTTTACCTCCTACTCTCATTAATAGCTGATAGTTGAATGCTTACACTCCAAATAAATTTGTAGTGGAAACAAGAGCTTTTTTTCCATGACAGTTTAGCAACAAAAAATTCTTTGCCAAATAAATTTTTAGAGCTAGGGAACAGGGAAATGGTAGCATAAAATATATCTGAGCATAAATAAATATATAGCAATCCCCCCCATTGTTTGTGAGAATTTTTATCACAGTTAATTTTTACTGAAAACCTCTGAAATTATGACTCCTGACTACTAACTGCCACCAAAATATTACAACTTAAATAGGATTGCTATACAGATATTTTTGTCTACCAAAAAATACCCTATTCTCGCCCAATATCCACTAATACTTTTAAAACTCCCTTCTTCTGAGCATGAGCAAAAGCATCCATTCCAGCTTCTAAAGGATAATGAGCTTGGATTAATGGCCTAACATTAACTTTATGTTGTGACAAAAGTTCTAATGCTGGTTCAAAAGGTCCGCAACGAGAACCAACTAAAGTAATTTCATCCACCACCAATGAGGAAATATCCAAACTCAGATTCCCTGCATAAGTGCTTTTGAGAACTAAAATACCACGGGGTCGGAGAGCGCGACGAGCAATAGCAAACCCTTCTGGGTTACCAGTACATTCGACTGCCACATCAAAAGCTCCTGTAGTAACAGCATCAGCAAACCCAGTTTTAATTCCCCGCTCCTCTAAATTTGCCAGTTTTTCCTGATGACGACCAATAACTAATAACTGACAGTCAGTTAAAGCTAAAGTTTGTGCGACTAACTGTCCGAGTTTACCATCCCCCACGACTAAAACTTTATCTACTGGGCAAATTTGTATCTGTTGTTGAATTTCCAATGCTGCTGCGACTGGTTCGGTAAATGTAGCTTCATCTGTTGAGATACTATCGGGAACTGTATGGAGATTTTTGACTGGCAAGGTCAGATATTCGGCAAAAGCTCCGTTACGGTTAACTATTCCTAAGACTGTCCGATTTTCACAGTGGGTAGGTTGGTTGCTCAAGCAAAAGCGACACTCACCACAAGCAGCATTAATTTCTCCGACTACTCTTTGATTGAGTAAATTTTCTGGTCCTTGTTCGACCACACCGACAAACTCATGGCCTAAGATTCCTTTGTAGGGGTAGTAACCTCTGAGAAGTTCTAGGTCTGTATTGCAAATACCTGCCCGCAAGACCCGGACAAGTGCTTCTCCTTCTGGGGGTTCGGGTGTCGGGAGGTCAGTGCGAAGTTGAAGTTGTTGGTTTTCTAGCCAAATTCCTTTCATTGTTTATTTCTCTTTTTTGGGTAGGTTTAATTAATTTGATTTTAGGCGAGTAGTTTCTTCAGGGTTTCATTAATAATATTCCAGTTAAACCAAACAAAAAATTACCTTTAACTAAGGAAATAATTCCTTTTGGAGAACCTCTGCCAGACTTTAAATTGCCTCAAGTTTACAATCCATCTCTAAGTAGCTGTTTTCCTCATAGATAATTGGTTATAACTTTTGAGAAGACATTGGAATTATGCGTGATAGTCAACGATTAGATTGGTTAAATAGAACAAGATGTCCAATTGACTGTTGCTCATTAATTTTATGTCCTATTGGTAAGACTCCTAGTAGACCAGATTATCATTATCAATCAGCAGAATTAAAATAGACTAAAAAGCTATTTCCAGAATATAAAGAGATATATTTTGAAGTACAACAAAATAATCTTAGAAGGTTCGACAAGTCTTGGCAGGGTTGGCTAGTTCCCGATCGAAACACTCATTGCAGTAATTGTGGTAAAAAAGTACCTAAAACTTTATCAGTTAGAAATCCCGAATTGTCCTAAATGTAAAACAGTTTTAGATAGAGATGAGAATGCTGGAATTAACATATTAAAAAAGCATTACGCGAGGTGGGTATCATCTTGCCTGCTTCTGGAGGCGTAAGATGTTCGTCAGCCTCTGAAACAAGAAACTTCTGAGACTTGGATTCAACTATCTTTGTTTTAGAAGCTCCTGTTATAATATCCGATTTAACGGCGAGAGAACTTCACTGTCATATCCTTCCTAATGTGGAGATAATTTATGGTGATAGTTCAACACCAGATGCTAATTTCCGGGTTCAAGCTGAGAATCCAAACGAATCTTCTAATCCCCCAATTACACCAGACAAAAAATAACTTTCAAACAACCGAAAAACTGCTGAAAGAAACATTTCAAAAAATCAACAAGTAGATAATTATGATCGAGCTATACACAACCTAGATAGTACCCTCCGAAGTTGTCTAATACCAACTCATAAGTGGGAAATTTAATAAATTAATACAGCACCTCCCTTTCCATCAACGTAAAACTTAGAAACTTGCTTAGTAGTAGAAAAATTATTGGAAAACCAGATAATCAGACAAACTAAATAAAAATCCAAAGATAGAGCGATCGCCCTCAAAATTTATAGTATGACAAAGCAATTGGAAAATTTTGACTACCTCTAGTGCTATTTTTCTTAATTATTACAAACTTAATTTCAAAAAAACAAACTAAATGCTGATCGCTCAACATAGGCTCCACTAATTAAATTAAATTTTTAGATTGTTTATTCAAATCAAAGCAACCTTATTTATTCAAAGATTATGACAAAATATTTCACGAGCTTGCGTTATTTCAGAGATTTGGTATCATACTCTGTACATAAGATATTATGCCAATGTTGTACATAAATCTCAAAAACACTCTTCTCAAGAAGGCTCTAACCTAGTATTCACGTTAATCTCATCTCAAATATGCCAATTTTCAGAATAATTAGACAACCTCAAAAAAACAAAATTCAGATAGGTGTAAATGCTCAAGTAATTCTAGCCATTGACAAAATAGTAGATGTAAGATTTAAATTCAAGACACTCAATATTATAGATACAGCCTATTTCATGTAAATTTGGTAAAGTGTTTCTATGGATCGGTGCAACAAAAATGAAACCTAGAATTTGATGCTTCAAAAACCCTTTGAACAGTAATTTATACTGTACTTCATCAACCTAGAATGGTCTGTATCTCTGTTGCGGAAGGACAAAGCTAATTTTTCTAGGGTAATAAAAAGTAATTTCCCATCCGATTGAAGAATTAAATAGAATCATCAAAAATTTTCCCAACTTATCTGGAATTACTAAAAGAATCAAACAGGAAAAGACGAGGCGATCGATCAAATTAGCTGCTCAATTTTTCTGTTAGGTTTCTTCTATTAGGTTTCTTCTATTAATAATATACTTAAGGAATAAGCTAATTTGATCTTGAATTGAGTAAAGCCTGTTTAAACTGAGCTGAACTCTTAAAGTAAATCTCAGGTGTATCAGTTAATCCTAAATCAATAACCTCTGCCAACCTTTTTGGAATAGAAATATCTCTTTCTAGAATAGGTACAGCATTTGTTTGTAAAACCACTAAAAATGGGTCTCTCTCCAAAAAATCACGAGGGTATGCTCCTGTTAACATATAGTAGAGAGTTGCTGCCATTCCCCAAACATCCATTTCAGGTTTCATATAGTTAAAACTAATCACCTGTTGACGGGGAACAAAAACAGGTAATCCTAATGTTAGACCGCTCATAGTTTGACCACTCAAACCAGCTATATCAAAAGCTTTTGCCAACCCATAGTTAGCTATTTTCGCCACACAAGCACCTCTAACATTACCCAGCACAATATTATGTGGTTTTAAATCCCGGTGAACTAAACCTCGTCCCTCACTAAAATTAGTATCACCTTGTTTCAAATAAGGAACTTCAGCATTATGAGCATATTCGAGACCATCTAACGCCTGAAGAATAATTTCTAGAGCCTGTTCAACTGATAATTTACCTCCCCCTCGCTTCATTAAATCTACTACAGTACCACCATGACAATATTCAAAGGTAAGGAAAAAAGTACCATTAAAATAACAATAATCCTTAAATTTAACTATGTGAGGATGATCTAAAGCTTTAGTATTTTCTACCTGCTGAAGAAACATTTCTCTAGCACGTTGACTAACCCTGACTTGAGGCAGCATTATTTTCAGCACTAATAACTCCCCACTATCCTCATTCAAAGTTAAATAATCTTGACTGCATTCTCCACTGCTAAGTTGTTTAATAATAGTATATTTCTGTAAAGCTTTGAGACTAGGCTCTCCTTCATTAGCTATTTGTTGCAGATTTTTGACAATTTCGTGTTGGTTAAATTGAGCGGTTGTGGAACCATGAAAAACTTTTGATTCAGCAATAGTTTCATCCTCATCCTTAGTACCTAAGTCGTTGAAAAAATCACTCCTATCACCTTCTCTAATTCCTAAGATACTAACTTTTATTGCAGTAAGACCAATTTTAATTTCATCACCTTCACTTAAGTCATATTCTGGGAAATTTAGATTGGCAGCTTGCAGGGGGGTTTGATTTGCTGGGCGCTGCCCAATTTTTTTGCCATTGATATAAGTACCATTTTTACTACCAAAGTCACGCACACGGATGTCAGGAGGATTAATATCCAATAAACAGTGGTATCGGGAAATAGTCCGATGAGCTCGATCATTAGGTAGTTGAGGATAACAGTCATGGGAACGACCAATAACACAGGTAGTACGCTCTTCAAAGATGAACTGCTGACCTTTGATACTGCCTTCAGTTATTGTGAGGATAATTTTTGCTGACATCTGTAATCTATCTATTTAATAACTAACAATTAATCGTATTTTCTTTACTTATAAAAGTGTAGATAAATCTGGATATTCTCCTCTTTTAGTTCAAGTTTAATTATTATATATAGCAATCAGGAATCAGATGTGAGAATTTAGGTGTTCCTTAAAAAGGAAGAATATAGCGGTTATCATATTGATATTTTCTTTCTTCTCTATTTCCTATTCCCTATTCCCTAAAAGTCTCCAATATCTCACAAGTCAAATCATATTGCTATATGTAAGATCAAATCAGCTTTACTAATACCATTTGCTAAAGCAATTCTATCCAGGCAAAGTGGCAAAAATAATCATCAAAAAAACAAAAAATATTAAACTTAATGATATCCAAAAAATAGTTTTTTTAAGAAAAATATTTAAGGATAACAAAGTTTTTGATATAGAAGTTAAAAAATAAAATTATTATCCAAAATAATTAGGAACGAAAAGGTTTATTTTAGCGATATTAAAAATACGTATTTTAAGTTTTTTGGCTAATTTAAATATTATAGCAAATTCAAAAAAGATAGTTACAGTAAAATTTGGAAAAGTAAGTAGTAGTTTATTGTAATGTTATTATTGTAATTATTTTGGTCACAGTATAGCCAGTGGGAGCATCTTATCTTCTGTCTTATACCAATTACCATGTATTAATGCTGTACTTAGGTGACACTTCAATTATTAAGCGATCAAAAAAGGTCGAACCACCTTTTTAATAACTATTAACTAGGAGCGTGTTAATTATTCATCTTTTTACTTCTCCCCTACTCCCGTACTATCCTACTCCCAGGCTCAATAAAATGTAGAAAAATTTTTGAGAAATGGAATTAATCGACAAGGGAAACAAAACTACATCTGTGTTAATTGTTCTCGCCAATTCATTGATAATTATCAATTAGAGCATGGTCCGTGGTGATGAATTTAAACATGAATGTTTAACAATGTATGTTAATGGAATGGGGTAAAGAGCGATCGCTCTTGGTTAAAAAAATTCATCACACTACCATAATCAATTGGATTAAACAAGTCGGTGAGTTACTACCTAATAGTTATTCTCGCATTGAGGACTCCCCTGGTAGGAGAATTAGATGAACTCGAGACTTTTGTTGGTAAAAAAAAACAAGATTTGGATATCGAGCGCTGTAGATCATTTTAAGAGAGGTATTTTAGAGTGGGTGATTGGAGACCAAAGTGCAGAAACCTTTGAACCCTTATGAGCACAGACAGGTAGAAAAGTGGAACTGTTATTTCTATGTGACAGATGGGTCGAAAGTATATCCACAGTTGATCTCACATGGAGATCAGATTATTAGTAAAACCTATATGACCAGAGTCGAAGGAGAAAATACAAGAGTTAGGCACTATTTAGCTAGGCTACACCGAAAAACTTTGTGTTATTCAAAGTCGGTGGAAATATTGAAGTATTCTGTCCGTTTACTGATTCATTATCTTTATTGGAAAGATATTCCTGTTCCTTATCGTTCATAGCTCAATTCACCAACGCCCTTTTCTCAAGTCTATAGAATAAGGTTTCATCAGTTTAGCTTTGCGTCAACAATCGCCATAAATACTATCCTTCTTTGTGTACCTTATGACTCTGGGAAATGCTAAAATACCATTTATCAAAAGTAATACTACAGTTGGAAATTGCCAAAATAAGCATCAAAATAACAAATATTATTAATGACTTACATCATGTCAATAAATAGTATTTAGAAATATAAATTCCAAAGTATAGCAATTTTTTTGATGATTAGTATAACTCTTTTAAGGATTGTTGTAAAGGAGTAGGTGTAAAATTTTTTAACCAAAATAATTACTTTTTTGCCTGAGTTATGAATTTCTTAGTTAAATTAACATAAGTAGGTTTCTGTTCTTAATTAGCATATAATTGATTGTACTAGGCTAAACTTTAATTCCAAATAAAACCAAAACACCCAAACAATTGATTTGATTTTTTGACTTGTATCTAATTTAGATATATTCTGTATTTGTCTCTGACTTTCAATCTTTAAATATCTAATTACTAAAACTCACTCAATATGGACTGCGCAGCAAGCAATATTTGTTATTACTATTAGATCGCTTTTGTTATCATACTAGTCGGCATTTATCTCGATAACAAGACTGGGCTATGGTAGTGGTATTGTGCCGAAATTTAGATAAAAATGTAGAATAAAATACAGGTAATTTTAAATTTGAACTATGAATCTAAAATTTGAAGACATAACCACCATTGATGAAAAGCTTTCTAAACGTCATATAGACCTTGATCCAGGTGGTTACTTCATTATTTTTATTGACCGAGAAGCAAGCTTAATTTGTGCAAAACACTTCACTAATATCATTGATGACCGTGGTTTAGCTATCGATCCAGAAACAGGAAAACCTATTCCAGCAAAAGGAAAAGTAGAACGTCAAGAAACCAAAATATTTACTGCTAGAACCGCAAAAGAAATGTGTGTCAAAATTTTTGAAGAAACCTACCCCTGTCCAGTAACAATGTTAGATCATGCTGCTTATTTAGGAAGGGAATTTTTGCGTGCTGAAACAGCTTTATTAACTGGCAAAGAATATATTCAAGATTAATTGAATGAGGAGAATGACAAGAAAATATACTCCAACCATTCTCCTTAATTTTTATCCAGAAAAACCTTGATACCAGAAATAAGTAACCATCGGTACAACTGTAGCAACGACTAGCAATACAACCACCAAAATAGTTGCACTTTGATCGTCAGTTTCTTCTGCTGATTTAAAAGTAGCTGCTACTTGTGCTGAAAGCTCATCCTTAACTTCCGGTGGACCAGGGTCAGCTTCTCCAGATAATACAGCAGTCAGGCGATCGCTAGCTGCTAAAAAAGCTTCATTATATTTGTTCCCATCTCTAACAGGTGCTTGAATAGTTTCGTCTACTACACTCTGAGTAATTTCATCAGACATAATTTCTTTAACTGCATCACCGATACGAATTGCATCATTATTCGTGAGAGTATCTAGTACCAATAAAGTTTGATTAGCTTTTGCTTCTGGAGTGGGGAACCATTTTTCAAATAGTTTTTCAGTAAAACTATCTGCCGTCTCACCATAGTCTAGACGACGGATAGTCACAAATCTAACTTCATTTTCTGTAGTATTGGCCAAATTTTCTAAAGAATTTTTCAGTTTACTCTTAGTCACCCGACTAAGAACATCTGCATCATCAACAATAAATGTGCCATCGCCTGCCGTTAAATTGGGCATTTGATAAACTCCTGTTGCGGATGCAGATGATACTGGCACAATAGTGGCCACAATTAATAATAGTAGAGATACTATTAGAGTTTGGAGATTTTGAAGATTTAAGGTTTTGTTGAATATTTGTACGGTCATATATTTCTAAGTAATGGGGAATTACTCAAACAATCTTATTTTTTTTCAAATAGCCGTTTTGCAGAGCTTCCCAATGAAACTTAACTACTGAATTTTCATCATAACTGATCGAGGGAGTATATTCTGCTTCATTACTTGATACCTTTGTTCTCTCTAACTTCTCGCTAGTAACTACTGACTATTAAATTTTGGGTAGTCCTGTAGATGTAGTGATATTTCTAAGTAAAATCCTTTCACAGTAAGGGGTAAAAATTCCAAAATCACTACTTGTACACCACTACCCAATTTTGAAACTGGTATAATAGAAACAAAAAAAATTATGCTACTTATATAAATCTCCTTATTCAATCATAAGTAGCAAAAAGTAATGTATGGTCATTTAACTTTAGATTGAAACAAAGCTTTCTTGCCTTGAGGGAGTTTCAGATGAAAAAACGTCTCATCTTTAAGTTAAACTGCTATATTTCATTTATATAGCAATCCTCTAATATATTCGTGGCAAAAATCTTACTGCTTTTTAGGGAACAGGCACTATTGCTACAGCTCATCTGGTAAGAGTTTCAACTTTTTTATTTACTTTTTAATTACCCGCAACCTATGGGCGAATTGCTATATAATCGAACCTTAGTTTCAATAGTAGTTAATTTTGTTATATAAAAACTCTTTTTTCCTAGCTGAAAAGATATTTAATTGATAATTTCAAGGAATTAACTGCTGACAGGAGCAGCAGCAACAATTTTTCGTGCCAGAGTTGAAAGAGGTAAACTTTGTATATAAACTAAACCCGGACCTATGAGTTTAGTTAAAAATAAACCCTCTCCAGCAAATACAATATTTTTCAAACCACCCATCATTTCAATCTCATATTTTATCGATGTAGAAAAACCAACAACTGCACCAGTTTCTACCCGTAATTCTTCTCCTTGAGCTAAATTTTTTTCTATAATTGTACCACCAGCATGAACAAAAGCTAAACCATTTCCCTGTAATTTTTGCAGAATAAAACCTTCTCCACCGAAGAAACCAGCACCTACCTTTTTAGTAAAAGCAATTTCAATATCAATACCATTAGCAGCACAAAGAAAAGAACTAGATTGGCACAAAAATTCCCCACCTAATTCAGTTAAATTTAAAGGAATAACTTGCCCTGGATAGGGAGCAGCAAAAGCAACTCTAGCTTTACCTCTACCTCGATTGAAAAAAGTAGTAATCATAAAACTTGCCCCAGTCAACATTCGCTTAAAACCTTTCCAAGCACCACCACCAGTAGTAGTTTGCATTTCAATGCCTTGTTCCATATAGGTCATTGCTCCTGCTTCTGCTCTAACTCCTTCTTCAGGGTCAAGTTCAATTTCTACTAATTGTAGAGATTCTCCTTTGATTTCATAGTCGATAATATCAACAGCCATAATAAATATCCTTAATATTATGAGATTATCGACTAAACAATACACTAAACTTGTCTGATTTACAAACCATAATTCATACCATATTCAGTTAAACAGTTATAAATAATTAGTGATAAGTTAGTAGTTACCCGATTCAGGAGGAAATAGGAATAAAAAAAAGGTATAACAAGGAGAAAGTTTTTTTCACCTAAGCGGAACCGAGTTCTATCACTAATTATCCCGACATAATATTACAACTGCAAAATTTAGGTTTTAGATAGATAGTTGAAATTTTTATGTGAATAAAATGCTTGGGGATTTTTAATCAAGTTAAAGATAAATATAATCCAAAAAAGAGAAATGGAGACTATAAATAGGGTTGGCTGAAAAAGTCTTTTTTAAGGAGTGGGGGAGTAGAGAGTATTTAGGAGGAGAGAGTAATTGATAGAGAAGTTAGTCGGATATGAAAGTGACTGGATTTTTCTGCTATTTTCGGCCGAAAATCCTAACTTTTTGAGCGGTTTGAGCTGAAAACCAGGCAGTTTTTTCGACCTCAAAAAGGCATTAGCCTTTATCTATCAATGCTTTGATATTTAATCGGCAAGCCATAAATAGTTCAAGTAGTCATACTCAAGTCAAAACTTAAGTGGATGTATTCCTAGATTGCAAGCATTCAGCTAGCTCGCATTCAGCATTCAGCTTTTAAACATACAGGACTTTACTTCGGTTAGCGGTCATGTGACCTTTTTATTTATAACAGTCAACTTCTGCGGGCTGAAGCCACCCAGCTTGGAGGGCCAAACCTCTAACTAAGAGTTGGCTAGACCACGAGCCAAAAGCGATAACACTTCCGGGTATTTCCCTGGCCCGGACTATTTGTTGGCTTCCTTGGGCCGGAGCATCGCGTAATTGCGAGACACAACGTTTTTGGTGGTCTTGGGGACTCACAACTATTTCTAATAGGATTATCTCCATGATTAGAGTACCAGTTCAAAATCCAGATGGTTCCCCTGCTATGCCGACAAAAGCATCGCGGGCACGCGATTGGGTAAAGTCCGGAAAAGCAACTTCCCACTGGAATGATGCAGGTTTGTATTATGTTCGGTTGGTAGCTGAACCATCAGGTCGTAAAACTCAGAAAATAGCAGTTGGCTGCGACCCTGGCAAAAACTATACGGGAATCGCGGTTCAATCTGCTAAGTTCACCCTTTTTACAG
>JAAUYL010050061.1_pt1 | contig 25145 bp, 22 predicted proteins | sample 7278011 | NCBI WGS metagenome assembly JAAUYL01 (sample SAMN14350225, study PRJNA611818) | marine sediment metagenome | isolation source: surface marine sediment (1.8m) | place: French Polynesia: Moorea | collected 2018-08
ATTAGCTATCAGCTTAGTTATGATATTTTTCATCAAACTCTAGACAACTGCCACTATTACCGAATAATTAAGGTAAAAATCCTCTCATGAGCAAGGAGAAACAAGAAAATATTTTCCTTTTATTCAATCCTTTTCCTTTTAGGGAGAGGTAATTATCAATTATTGAACAACTATAGTACTTTGACTTAACTACAACGTGCAACATTTAACCTACTCAAATCAGTCAAATCAACTAATCGGAGCATAGTATAGCATCACCTTTGACAGTGAAGGCAGTTGCCTGCAAAGCACGAATCATAATGTTTCGTGCGCCATTTATATCTCTGGGAATTACGGCCTTACATTCAGGACACTTTAAAACTTTTGAGCCTTCAAGCTTCTGATGGACATGACCACAATTACTACAAGTTTTTGAAGTATAGGATTCATTACAACGAACAACAATTACCCCTTTGCGATTTGATGCTTGAATCAAATGTTGTGCGAATTTATAATGACTCCACGAGAGCATATTTCTGACCGACTTACTATTAATTTTTCTAGCTTGTTTTAGCACCATATTTGATGTTTCAAAAGTAGGTAGAAATATTAATTTATAGCTATTGACAAGCATAGATGTAGTTTTATTATGCAAATCTTTAACTATTGCTTGAATCTTAGCTCTCATTCGGTCAGCAGCTTTTCTCATTTTGTATCTTTGACGTTTTGGTGAAGACGACATTCTACTAATTAAATTGTCAAGGTGCGAACACAATCTATTAATGCGTCCGATATCTCCCTTGCCAATCTCTAAAATGTTTTCCCCATCAAAACCAGTTAAAAATGTTCTATTTCCTGGGTCCAAAGCGATCGCTCTATTACTGCCAGTAGGTAATATTTCTACAAATCGAGGAAAACAAGCAAACCATTTACCACGTTGATAAACTAACTCCGTACCATATATGGATTCTTGTGGTATTGGTTCAGCAGCCTTAAAGTTCAAACCTTTAGTTTTTCTGGGATACCAAGTACCATGTTTATAGTTACCTACTTTAAATTGAATGGTTTGAGATTTAGCACGACAGGACTTAAACTTAACTTCTCCATTATTTCTTCTAGCTTGTCTATAAGCGTCAAATGCTTCATCACAAGCTTCCTGTTTTTGATGTCCTGGTAATTCTTGGACCCAATCAGGAAAGTTCTCATTAGCACGACACGCCTTCTGTAAATCACCTTTAAACCCTGTTTTTAATTGTTCTAAGGCCCAGTTGTAAACCCTGCGGTATGCTGCTAACCATTGTTTCCACAATCTATGTAAATCCCGCTCGGGGTACACCCTGATTTTCTTTACACTGTTAGGGGACATCTTGATGTACTTTTTGGTGTGAGCATGGCGGGATGTCTTCTTATAGGATTTGCTGGACTTGCTTTTTGTATTTTCTGAGTCCGTAAAGCCTTGCACTGAAGCAATGGACGATAGGCAGCATATTTTGAAAAAATTCAAGTTCCTGTTCTGGTGAGAGCTTGTTTTCATGGAGAACCAAGAGTTCACACTCATGCTTTTCCCATAGCCATTTAACCAGTTCAAATCCTTTCGCGCAGCGGAACGGAGTTCCATATCTAACAAATCTTTCTGGGTGGGCAACCACAAGCTTGTCGATATGGCCTGCGAGAACTCTGTCCAAAATGGAGAGGAATTTTCTCCTCCTAAAATTGAGTCCCGATCCAACCTCTGAAATATATTCTGCTGTTGGAAAGTTTGAGCGTAAAAATTCAATTTGTCTGTCAAGATCATATTGTTGGAATGAGTTGAGACCCCTGTATAGATAACTATTCTAACTGTCCTGGTGATAGGAGTAATAGTTAACGAAAACAAGCGTTTTCTTCACTGACTATTGCTTCAACCCAAACGTCTTAGTTAAATTTTGACCTAGAACTTCTGACTCAGATAGGCAAATACCACTCAATTAATAGCTGAGATTCATTACTCAATCTTATTGCTTTTTAAAATTCAACTTACAACTCTCCTAAAAGACGAACATACTCTTTCGCAGTCTCTCTCCAAGTCCAATGAGAAAAGCGTGTATCTATTTCTTCAGCAGATAACCTCTTCCGAGGATTGAGAATGAATTTTTCCATACAATTTGCTAAAGCATCCACATCACCAATTGGGAAAAAATCTACTAGGTCGCTACATTTATAAAGATCTACCTGCTCTCGAAAAACTTCTAAATCTGACACAATAGCAGGTATTCCTCTAACAACTGCCTCCGATAAAGCTAAACCAAAACCTTCATATTTAGAAGGAAAAACTACACAAGAAGAATTCCTATACCATTTTTCCACATCTTCATCCGAACAATATCCTAACCCCTCAAAATATTCCTGCATTATATTTTGATTATTCTGAGATATTTCCTGACATTGATCCACATAATCAATATATTCTTGACTTTTCTTTTGCTGAGATAAAGTAATTTTTCCAGCAATCAAATTATCAGTCTCCTTACCAATCAAAACTATTTTAAACTTCAGGTTTTTCTGGGCAAGTTTTATCCCAGCTTTTAGTAAAGTTAAGTGGTCTTTGTAAACACCAAAAGAAGAAGGCAAATAAAAAATTGGCAAGTCGCCAATAGATTCATGGGAATTTTCTGCCAAACCCAATAACCTTTGTGAAGCATTTGACTTAGTAGGAAAACCCGAATTAGCTATAGTAATAATCTTGCTAGTAAACTCTGGAAAAACCGAGATAATATCTTGGCGAGTTTTTTCAGAAACGGTAAAAACAATATTAACCTTCTTCAGCCATTCCAATAGACTTAAATCATATTTCCTTACATAAGATTCTGGATAACTTAGAGGTGCAAATCTCCAGTACACATCATGGGTAACCATTGCTAAAGGAATATCAAGATCTGGTGGAGTTAATTGATTAGCTAAAAAGTACAAGCAATGAGTAGCTTGATAATGATTAGCTAAATATCTAATACTCAACTTACTCTGATATTTACGACTGAGACGCTTAAAAAACCTTTTAACTTTTTTCGCCTTAAAATTACCTGATAAAGACGAAAACTTATTAATTATAGAAAGTATTCCAGATTGTAAAGATTTAGAGGGTAATGTAAATGATTCGTATTTAATTATTGGAGATTTAGGCAACTTTTCTTGAAAATGAGGAATATCTTTTTTTTGCAAAATTAATATTATTTCCTCTACTTCGTCAATTTCAATCCATTCTTCTATTGTTCCACAAATTACCCGTTCTACTCCACCTTGACGATAAAATTCTATAGGAAGTATCAGTTTCATTGTTGCTCCAAAATTTAATATTTGCTCTACCCCAAATTGATTAGCAACTCAACTAATTATTATGACGTTTTGCCCAAAATATCTTTAAATAGTAAATTTATGATTATAGAGTTTAAAAGGGAGCTAAATTTCCATATTGGTTTAAGTTACATAACTTGGTTTAAGTTACATAACATAAAGCTCCCTGAGAAAGACAGGGCAAAAACTCAATTTTTCCGTTAACTTTGTTCGCTCAAAGCCAATATTTTGAAATAAAGTCATAATGTCCAGCTTGCTCCGGTGGATACCATCCTTGCTCTATTTTTTCGATAATATTTGGCAAAGCTCCGATAAATTCTGGACTTCGGTCTTTAGGATGAATTGTCCATGCTCTGGGTGAGCTCATAGTTGCTCGTATATAGTTAGTTTTCTCTAACTGCATAGATACCATAACCTCCCAAGAATCCAACTTGCCTTTGCCAGTATAGTAGTTTAAGAGGGTTTTTAGACTTAGCGGTAGTCGATTAAGAAATTTGTTCTTGTAAGAACGCCACAAAATGGGCAATGGCAGTAACTTGTCAAAGCGTTTACGGTTAATCAGATAAACTCTACTGCTGAAAAATTGAAATTTATAGAACCCCCCTGCTTCTGGTTTTAGAGACTTATTTTGTTGGTACATAGTACCATCTTCAGTTGGCGGTCCTGTCAATGGTCTAATTGCCATTATTTCTGGATATTGCTCCATTAACTTGATACCTTCGTCTATCCAACTATATTCTGGTTGTTGATGTAGAAGCATATCACTGTCATAGTGCAACATATAATCTCCTGGTACAGATTCTATGTGAAAAATTGACCCCAAGATCGGATAACCTCTATAGTTATGGGTGGGTTTAATCCGATTACCAAAATGCTTTTGGTACATTTGTTTTTGATAAGTTTTGTCATAGTTAATATCCACAACTTTATCTACAATACCTTCACTTATCAGTTTCCTGCAGCAATCTCTCAGTTCACTTAGAGTACCAACACCAGGACGCATAACTTTATCTCCAGATAGAGGTGCTGTATCCATACACAACACTTTTTGAATAAAATTAAAATTACTCATTCTAACTAGATGAGGAATCGTCTGCATCATAAAAGGTATGTCTGTTCTTGCTACCAAAATTGAGAGTGAACAGGTGTTAGATAACATTAATTATGCCTCCTTATTAAAACTGCTAGACAGAATATGAAAAAGTTTCACTTGACTTATTTTTACTACCGCTTAACTAAACTTACTCAAACTTACTCAAAAAGCTCAAAGCTTAGTTGAACGCAAGTGGATCAACCACTACAGGGTTAAACGGCAAACCCTGTATTCCTTGGTCAAAGACATCAGGAATTACTTTTTTAATTATATTTGAATGACCCATTTACATCGGCATTTAATAATTTATTTTCCCTGGTTTTATACAAGCCTCTTGTTACTCTTTTTCCACTAAATTTCGGTTTTTTATCTCCATATTTTGGTAAATTATCCCCATCTAAACAGCTCGATTGAGATGTATAAGATTCTTCGGTAATTATTACTTTTATTCCGATTAATTTGGCTTTATACATTAACATCTCTATTAACCGATAATGAGGAATATTCACAAATTGTTGATTGTTCTTTTTCCCTGATTTTATCTCTTGTTTCCATGTCTGGTTATGCCCAATAATTAAGATTCCTATTTCGTGGTTTACACACCAATCTATTACCCTTTTACTGGCTGTGTGCAGATAATTTTCAACTCGACAATACTGAATCAACTTACCCATTTTAGTTTTATAGATGTAGTTATGAGTAAATTTAAGGAACTTTAGACAAGTTTTCCCTTTCTGTATTTACCCCTAAAATATAATTTCACTTAGGGTCTGATGATAGGTATTCTTGAAAAAAATCATCTCACATTTGATTGTATAATCTCAATTTTCTTTCAATAAATATATCCGAAAAAGGATAAAATTTATTACAGAAGCAGACACAAGGCAAGAGGCAAAAGAGAAGAGATTTTCAACAGATTTAGCACGAAAGAATGCCGTAAGGGTTACTTTGATAACCACAGCTAATCCAGGCATATTGTATATAAGGTATCACAGATATAGTTTGACAAAAGCCTTATATAATTTCTGGAGATGTCCGATCATAATGAATCAATATTTTTCAACCATAATGGTGCTACCTGTTCCCAAGTTTCATTTTTTACTTTTTCTTGAATTTCTTCCCTGATAGTTTCTAACTCTTGAGGATTTTTTAAAAGCTCTACAATTCTATAAGCTAAAGCCTCTTGAGTTTCTTTTGCCTGTGGATCGCCATCTACTTTTATACAATAATCTTTTTCCTTAATTGCTGCATAATTAGTAGTAACAGGAACACACCCTAGCATTGCTGACTCTCGCAATGAAATACAATCTATTTCTCCATACGAACAGCCATAATAATGAATCACTGAAGTAGACTTTTCATACATTAATTGGTTATGTCCGATACTACCATGTTCTATTACTCCTTCCTGCTGCATTAATTCCATCATTTTCTGTTTCCAAGGAATTTGTTTTTCAGTACTATCACGCTTAGTCCATCCATAGTAAATATTAAGTTCCGCCTCTGGAATTTCTCTTTTAATAATCTGCCATCCCCAGGTCAGCATAAATTCTAAACCTCGATAGTACCTGGAAGCATATACTAATTTATAGGGTTGTTTTTGGTTTTTAGTAAGCTCTAAAATAGAAGAATCTGCGCCATTATTAATAATTGCAAACTTATTATCGGGTAGTTCTGGTAATAGGTTACGTTGATAATAACTTTTGACAAAAATTTTCTTATAGGGGTTTAAATATATAGGTTCAAATGTAACTACATCGTGCCAATCAAACCAGATTCTTTTGGCTTTAACATAAGAAGGTAACATCTTAGGATGTCGCCACATAATGAAAGTATCAAAAGTATCGTACCAGTTAATTTTTTCATAGTTAACATACTTAACTCCTCCATAAATACCCTCTTTATCTTCACAATTAGTGAAAACAGTAACATCATAGCCTTGCTTGACCCATTCTCTAGTCAAAAAGAATACTGCACTATCTGAACCACTTGCACCCTTAGTTTTAATATCAGATTCTAGTACCAAAAACCGCTTTCCTAGATAATATACAATTGACTTTTCAGGCCATTTTTTAGCAGTTAGTTTTTTAGTTAAATCCTTGGTGAAAGGGATTTTAGATTTGAGCCACTTTTTGAGATGTGTTAGCATAATATATTTAGGTACACAGGATAAAATCAAGTAATAACTCTATAAGGAGATTTTAGATTTTTTTCGATTGTAGTATAGGACTTAATTTTTCAGATAATTCATAAACATAATCTTATACTATAAGAAAAATAATCCTTGAACACACCCATTTCCATGTTAAGATCGTATCACAAAACTGTAGAACAAGTTCTCAGGCAGATTGTCAGTTACAAAGATTAAAACTAGATGGGAAAGCATAGTATAGTTTATCTGTCAAGAATGATGATGGATGAATTTCAACTAATACCATAAAAGGAAAATTAGTGGCATGGCAACTATCCTTAATAGATGGACAGATGGAAATAAAATATCTGTCAATCAATAAATAGATTGATTTTTGTACATCAAAAGGATGGTTATGATTACAGTTTTAATCCAATTTCCTTGAATACTCAAATACTAAGTTTTACTCTAAATTAACGTTATCTAATAAATAAAGTATGATCAATGAAAAAGGTAATTTTTCCACTGGATGTGACAGGTATCTTCTAGAGAATTTTGGAAATCTACCAAATATAATCTTGAATAGGGTGAATGTTTGTGTTAACAGAACAAGGAAAATAGAAAAATTTACTGGGAGTAATTAACTGTGGTAATTAATAAACTACTGAATAATTTTAATTCTAAGTTAATTGGATTAAAACAAAGAATAACACCTAAAGTATGGTCAGAAAATTCTATTGTTTACTACACTGGTCACACTCCTTATCCATGGTCACCGGAAAGTCTGAAAACTGGATTAGGAGGTGGTAATGCCAGAATTATATTTCTTGGTAAAGAATGGGTAAAGTTAGGTTATAAAGTTGCCGTCTATAATAACTGTGGCAATAAAGAAGGTGTTTATGATGGGGTAGAATATCATCACTATTCAAAATTTAATCCTTATGATAGTTTTGATACTTTAATTATGTGGCAATTTGCCTGGAGAATTAAGTTTCCGATTAAAGCTAAAAGAGTATGGTTAGATTTAGGACAAGGAGTGCTGTTACCAGAACAAGCTAAATATGAAAAATTGAAACACTACGATAAAATTTTCTGCAAGAATAATTATCACCGTTCTTTATTACCAGAAATACCTGACCATAAAATTGCTATTATCCCTAATGGAATAGAACCATCTTTTTCGTCGCTCTATGAAAATCCTAAAGAGCTGCATAAAATTATTTATGCTTCTAATTATATTAGAGGGTTAGAAAGAATGTTAGAATTTGGCTGGCCGATTATTAAAAAAGAAATTCCATTAGCAGAACTGAATATTTACTATGGTTGGAGTAGTAAAGTCGAACCGGATTGGAAAGAAAAAATGTTAAAATTAATGGCGCAACCTGGAGTAAATGAACATGGCAAAGTAGGACGAGAAAAACTAATGGCAGAAAAATCAACTTCATCAATTAATTATTATGGTTGTACTTTTCAAGAATTAGATTGCAATACAGTCCGGGAATCTGCTTTAGTAGGAGCTGTACCAGTCACAACAGATTATGCCGGATTAACGGATAAAAGTTATTGTGTGAAAGTACCGGGTAACCCTTACGAAAAAGAAACTCAAGAAGCATTAGCTTATAAAATAGTGGAACTACTAAAAAATCCGGAACAGCTTCAAGAAATCCGAGAAAAAAATGTTGAGTTAGTGAAAAATGAAACCTGGGAAAATGTCGCTAAGTTGTGGTTAAGTCAAATATAATAAGGAGGTATTAAAAATAGATTCGGTGATGGGTAGGTGGGGAGAAAAGTCTCTAATTAAATACATTTGCTCTAGTGAAATATCTATAATCTTGGCAAATCAAATATAAAACTTTTCTCTTTTGTCAATTTTATGTTAAGTCTAAGATGTTGAATTTTTATCAAGCATAGCCTTCGATAGGGTATGAAAAAAAATATTCGATTCAGTATTTAAAGTTGTATACTTCAACGGTTGGTACTGATAACTGATAACTGATAACTAATAATTGAAATGACTATCCCAAATTTTTTACTAATCGGTGCCGCTAAGTCAGGTACTTCTTCTCTTTATTATTATCTGAAGCAACATCCTCAAATTTATATGCCAGCTTCTAGAGACCAAAAAGAACCTGATTTTTTTACTTTAGAAGGAGAAAGTAGAGAACGTATTGGTCCGAATGGTATTCATTTTATGAAAAATGCAATTACAGATTTAGAAAGCTATCAAAAATTGTTTGCTGAAGTGACAGATGAAATAGCAATTGGGGAAGCTTCTACTTCTTATATATATAGTGAAAAAGCACCACAACGAATACATCACTATATACCTGATGCTAAAATAATTGCTATTCTTAGAGATCCGGCAGAAAGAGCTTTTTCTCACTTTTTATTTTCTCTAAGTAATGGTAGAGAACCGGAACCTGATTTTAAGAAAACACTAGAACAAGAAGATTGGCGAGTAGAGAATAATTGGAGTTTTCAATGGCATCATAAACGTCGAGGTTTTTATTATCTCCAACTCAAGCGTTATTTCGAACTATTTCCTGCTAATCAAATTAAGGTTTGTCTGTACGAAGATATTAGAAAAGACCCCATTGCTTTAACTCAAGATATCTTTAAATTTTTGGGAGTAGATGATACTTTTGTTTTAAATGTGGCGAAAGTACATAATCCGACAAATGTACCGAAAAATCAAACTCTTAATACTTTACTAAATCGTCCGAATCCAATTAAAGATAGTTTAAAATTATTTATGCCAATGGGAATTAGAAAAAAAATAGCAGGGATTCTCAAAAAGAAGAATTTAGGTAAACCAAAATTATCTCCAAAAATTAGACAGCAATTAATTGCCGAGTATCGGGAAGATATATTGAAACTTCAGGATTTAATCGGCAGAGATTTGTCAAAATGGTTGGAGGTTTAGATAAATAAAGTCTCAAACTTACCGACTTTTTAGAGCTAGTCATAACTGATAAATAATAACTGATAACTGATAACTAAAATGACTGATTTACCCCCAATATATTTTTACCTTCCCCAAAAAGATTGGTTAGATAATATGCCAGAAAAACCAGATGTTTATTGGGAAAAATTTCAAGGCATATACTCTTGGACTTTACAAACCTATCTTTACCTTAAAGCAGATGGATTTCCTTGCACCTTCGTCGGAACTATACCAGACGAAGGGATTGTCATAGCTCATCGAGATTCTTTTCCTTACGAACTAAGACCAACATCAAAGGTTTTAATGGTTTGTATTAAACCAGATAGAAATCCTCATCCCTATGCTCAGTTGCAAGTTGTCCAAAATCTTCAAGAGGCCAAAAAATTGAGAAATAGTTACTATATTACTGTCTGGAGACAACCAGGATTAATTCCCCGTAATCCTGAAAGGGGCGATCGCTTTGAGAATATTGGTTATTTTGGCATTAGTTATAATTTAGCGCCAGAGTTAAAGACTGCTTCTTGGTCAAAACAATTAGAAGAATTAGGGTTAAATTGGGAAATTATGCCTAAAAATCGCTGGTATGATTATAGTAATATTGATGCTGTTGTTGCCGTTCGTAATTTTCAAAAGCAAGATTATACTAACAAACCAGCTAGTAAACTTTATAATGCTTGGCACGCTGGGGTACCTGCAATTTTAGGAAAAGAATCAGCTTTTCAGTCACAAAGGAAAAATGAGTTTGACTATTTTGAGGTTAGTTCTGTTGAGGATGCTATTACTGTGTTGAAGCGTCTGAAAGACGATCCTCAATTATGTCAAAAAATGAGAGAAAATGGTAAATATAGATCGCAAGAAACTAACCCTCAAAATATGGTTAAACAATGGCGTAATTTTCTAATTGATGTTGCTGTACCTGAATATCAGCGCTGGTGTCTTGCTTCTCGATGGTCTCAACAGCTATATTTACAACGTTGTTATTTATTAATCAAATTTAATGCTTTTAAGCGGAAGTTAAATTTAGGCTTTTAATTCCACTCAAAAGGTTTATTAATTTCCCCCGCAATACGCTCAAATATTTCTAGTTTTTTTGGTGACAGCTCTTTTTGCCAACGTAAATCTAACTTGATAGCTATATCAACATTGTTGTAGTAATCACTATTTATTTGTTGCACTTTCTTTTCTATTTCCTGTCCTTTATAACGACGAATTAAAGAATAAGCACCAGGATTACCAGAAATATCATAATGATCGTATTGCCAATACTCTATCATAGGAGGAAAAAAATTTATATTCACAAAATTACAAATTTTTTCCACAGTTTCATGGGGATTACTCGCTAATTGTTCATAAGCAATTTCAATTCTTTGATCAGGATTAAATTGTTCAAAAAAATCATTCCTTCGTTGGGTCTTTTCTACCCATTCTGTTGCTACCTTAGCCATATCCCAATGAGGATATTTTCTCAGATAAGAGTTAACAACAGCTCTACCATCACGAACTAAATGAATTAAATATGCTTCTACTCTTCCTGATGTAAATTCTTCAGCTTGAATTTTTTCTCCAATCCAAGGATAAGCCTTACTAGCATCAATAATAACCCTTTTATTATCTAACTTAGAAAACATAAAAGAATAAGGATTAAAAATTCGATCTATTTTGAAAATTTGTCTAATTTTTTTATCAAACTTTAAAGGAATATACTTATTTAAACGAGTATTTCCCAGAACGCTAGCCAATTCATATAACCCTTTTTCTCCAAAAGTTTTTTCCCAAAATTCAGATGTCATATTCACACAATCAATAGGCTTTTGCTTGCGATAACGATTAGGAAGACCGACTAATTCACCTGCGGAAAAACACTCTGGATGACTTCCTAAAATTAATGATAAAAGACTGGACCCAGAATGCCCACTTGACATTATAAATATGACTTTTTTCTGCATAAATAATTATTCCTATCAAAAAGAGTAAACAAAAACAGTTAATTTTTTAGATAACTAAAGATCAAAGTAGGTTAAATTAGCATTCCATAGAATTATTGATATAATTAGTATAGCAATCCTTGCATAGGTTGTATGATTTTATCATAGGGGTTTGGGATCCAAATCCTTTAGCACTTGCGTTTGGAGGCTAAACCCCTAGAGTTTTTTCTAACGAATGATTTGATATTGCTATAGCAGTAATTCAAATTGATTTTTATGACCCAAAAATAGGGTCTCAAGCCTCCCCTTTTAAGGGGATGAAAAAAGTAAACTTCAGTATTTCAAGCCTCCCTATTGCATGAGGTACTGATAACTGATAACTGATAACTGAAATGACTAACGGTATATATACTGTAGCAAATGATGTTGTCTTCGATCAACTAGTAGCTCTACTCAACAGTATAGAGGTAAATGTTGGTACTGACACACCAGTTTGCGTAATTGCTTATGACAATCGCACGGAAAAAGTCCAAGCTGACATAGAAAAGCGAAAAAATGTCCAATTCTTAGACAATCCAGAAATATTTGCCCCTTGGGAAGAATTTTCTTACCAAGCTTGGAAAGGTCATCCAAATGCCTTGAGTATGTGGGCTGAAAAAGGTATTAAAGGAGTAAATCGAATTGGCATGAATCGTAGATATTGTGGCTTCGATCCTCAAGCTCCTTTTGAAAAGTTTATGTATTTTGATGCAGATATTCTGGTCTTAAATTCCGTTGAATATATTTTTGACCAGTTGGATAAAGATGACTTTGTTGTCTATGATTTTCAGTATAAAGACCCCTCCCATATTTTTAATTTAGACTCCCCTAAATTGTTTGAAGTTTTTCCAGAATCACGGATTAAATCTGAAATTTTTTGTGCTGGATTTTATGCAGGAAAGAGGGGTTTATTTTCTGAATCACAGAGGCAGTTTCTAGTAGAAAAGCTCAACTCTGGAGAAGGAGAAGTTTTATATACATCCGCTCCGAACCAATCTTTACTCAACTATATGAAAATGCGATTGGATATTCCTGTCTATAACTTTGGTCTCGATTTACCACCAGAAAAAAGAACCGGTTGTTCTGTAACATCACCTCATTTTGAAGAAAAGGATAATGTACTATATGATAAAGGAGAAAGACTGACATATCTTCATTATATCGGGGTGTCTTCTAAAAGGTTTGCTAGGCTTTGTCAGGGAGAAAATTTAGATTTTCCTTATCGAGAAATTTTTCTCCACTATCGTTATCTACATGAACCAGATAAAAGACCAAAATTTACAGGCAAGCCAGAACCATATAAAAATACACCTCATCTTTTTCAGCGAATTTTCAAGAAGCTAAAATTTATGCACTAAGAGAAGAAAATTTTATGAGTCGTGGCATATATATCACTGCAAATGACAAGGTAATTGAACAAGGTATTGCCCTCTTAAATAGTATCCGTAAGTATGATACTGAAACACCAATCACTTTAATTCCCTATGATGATAATTCTCAAATAGTAGGAGAGCGTTTTTCCAGAGATTACGGAGTAAAAATCTATGAAGATTTAGAATTGATTGAAAGATTATTAAATAAACTACAACAAATCTTTGGTGACAAGTTTTTTGTCAGACCAAATCAATTTCGTAAGCAAGCCTGCTGGTTTGGAGAATTTGATGAATTTTTGTATATTGATACAGACATTGTTGTTTTTGATAAAATTATTCATAATCTCAACTACCTAAATGAATATGATTTCTTATGTTTTGATTATCAACATTTAGGGGGAATTAAAAATGTATTCACTCCAGAAATATATCAAGTTTTTACTCAAGATGAACTTAAGGATATTTTCAATGGAGGGTGGTGGGCATCAAAAAAAGGTTTAATTTCAGAACAGGATTTGTATGATATATTTGCTGAATGTGCAACTCAGCCAGAATACTTTGATTTTTATCAGAAAACTTCCGATCAACCAATTATTAATTATATGGTGTTGAAGCGAATTAAAAAGCGTTTCAATATTGTTCGTAGACCAGGAAAAGCACCAGGAAGTTGGGCAGGTACACCACATTTTCATCGAGAAGGTGATAAACTGATAGACAAGAATGTGAATCGGCCTTTAGAGTATCTACATTGGGCAGGAATTCGGATTCAACCAGGGTGTCCTTATTGGGATATTTGGGAAGATTATCGATACATCGGCGAATCTAAACCAACTGACTATCCTCAAACAAAAGAGAGGAAAAAAAGTCTTGGGCAAAGATTTATTGATAAAGTCAAAAAGATAGCTAGGCAAATAAAAGAAAATTTAGAGTAATTAACATATAGTAATTCCCATACTGGTGAGGTACAAAATTTTACAAAATTTTAGGTTTGAGGGAACAGGTAATAGACAAAGAAGAAAAACAACTGTACCTCATAACCTTGGGAATTACTATCACAAGGATTTTGAATGGTAGTGTTATAAAAAAAATTATGAAAGGAATTTATATTGTCGCTAATGATAAGGTACTAGATAACACAATTGCTCTGCTAAAAAGTATCCGATTATATGATTCTGATACTCCGATTATGATGATTCCTTTTGATGAAAATTATCAGAAAGTAGCAGAAATTGTTACAAGTAACTATGGAGTAGAAATTTATCCAGACTTGGAATTTGTAGATAATCTTTGCAACAAATTATATAACATTTTCGGTCAAGGCTTTTTTAACACCCCTAACAAACAAAAAAAACAAGCTTGTTGGTTCGGACCGTTCGATGAGTTTCTCTATATTGATGTTGATATTGTTGTCTTTGAAAAAATTGCTGATAATCTCAAATATCTGGAAGATTACGATTTTCTGTGTTGTGACTATCAACATTTAGGTGGGATTAAAAATGTCTTTACATCCAAAGTTCTTGAAGATAAAATCTTTACTGAAGAACAACTTAAAGATGTATTTAATAGTGGGTGGTGGGCATCAAAGAAAAATCTATTTACAGAAAACGAATTATATGAAACCTTTGCCGAATGTGCTGCCCATACCCAATATTTTGACTTTTCCGAAAAAACCACAGATCAGCCAATTTTTAACTATATAGTATTAAAACATATTTCTAGGCGATTGAATCTAGTCCGTCTACCAGAAGGAAAAGGTCCCGGAAGTTGGGCAGGTAGTCCCCATTTTCAACGGGAAGGCGATCGCTTGATTGACCCTAAAGCAGGTAAACCAGTACAATATTTACACTGGGCAGGTTTTCGGATTGAACCAGGATGCCCTTATTGGGATATTTGGGAGCATTATCGATATCTGGGAGAAGCAAAACCAACCTACTATCCTAAAAAGATAGAAAAGAAAAAAAGTTTAGGAGAAAAATTTATTGATAAAGTCAAAAATATAGCTCGGCAAATTAAGAAAAGTTAAAGTCATTTATCAGTACCTTTGACTGAAGACAAAGACCAGAAGTTAGAAGTTAAATTTAATTTTTGCTGTGACAATAACTTGATAGGAGCAAGAATATATGCACCAGTAGTGGCGACTACTATAATTTTGTACCTTACTTCTGAATAATGATTGGTATATATAGGGTTTTTCAAGTTACTTAAGTACAGTTATTTTTCTTCTTTTATACTCCCTAATCTTATTGTTAAAATTTCCAGGTAAAAATATGACTCAGGAACAAAAAAAATTTTGTTTTTGTACTTTGGCACTAGGGCAAAGATATCGCGATATAACCAAGGAGTTAGCTAAAGACTTGGAAACAAATGCTCCAGGAATTTCACTGGTAATTTATACAGAGAAACCTGATGATTTTAGTAGCTATAAAAATGTAATGGCTTTTAAACATCATCAACAAGGTATTCAACATTGTTATAACGATAAAAGATTTCTTTGCCAGAAAGCAATATCATTATTTCCAGTAGCTATATATATAGATGCCGATACTCGAATTTTAGAATCACTACCAAAAGATATTGAATGGAAACCAGGAATTACTGGACGCTATAAAAATCTAGTAGAACACGTTTCCAAATATCGTGCTTCTAGTTTGCCAATATTGAAAAAGTTGGCAGAGAAGCTAAATATTTCTGATGACTCGTTTAATAATTCTAATTGGATAGGGGAAGCCTTATTTATTCTAGTTAGAGATAATGGCAAGGAAATAGAATTTTTGGAAACTTGGGGGAAGATGTCTAGGTATGCAGAATTAAAAGGAATGCACGCTGGAGAAGGAAATTTAATGGGGTTAGCAGCAGCAAAAGTAGGATGGGTTATTAATAGTGAAGCGTGGGAAAAAATTCGTGGAGTGACTCAGCACTGGGATGCTTCTCGTAGTAAACCAAAAGCAACTTATTGGGATAGGTTACGAAAGAGAATGGGTTATCATTATCGCTTAAATAAAAATAGAATAATGGCTTTAAGAGATTTTGAATTTTATTATAGATGATGGTAATTGTGTGTTGGATGGAGAAATTTTTCATGGCTCCATCCTTAATTGTTTATATCCTTTAAGTTCGACAATACCAACTCTATTATAAATAGTAGCACTAGCTTTAACATGATCCCTGAGTACAATAGGCGATGTGCAACTTTATATGGAATAATCAGCGTTTCTGGGTCAAGAGCAGAAAGTCTGGTTCTCACAACTCTCTAAATTTCGTAGGTTGGAAAAATTTGCAACGGCGTTACAATAGTTTTCCAAGCATACTTCATATCTTCGGAAAAATAAATATAATCTAGTATAACAATTCAATTAGGGGCTAGTCTAGAAACAATAATTTCAAACTGGGAAAAAACAAATTCACTGGTATGTATCGCGTCAATAAACGCTATGTCTATTTTGTGATCGCTCCCCAAATAAGCATCTATATTTTCTTCAAAAGTTCCATTAACTAACTGAAATTTATTACTAATTCCAGATAAGTTTTTCCTCGCAATTTCTACCCAAACTTCATTAGGCTCAAAAGTCAGTTTTTTTTAGTTTATAAAAGATAGATAAACTTCTTTTCTTCCTTAAAGCAATTGGTTACTTGTAGTAAATAAGTCAAAAATTTTGTCACTTACTTACTTGTGTAATCTATGGTTGTAATCTATGGTTGTGTGTCTTCTATTTTTTTGATAAAGTTAGCTTATTGATAATTTTTTTAATCGTATCACGAGGTAAAAGAGATAAAATACTTCTTCTAGACAAAACCAAATTCCAAAAATATCCGTAACGATAATAATGTCTTAAAAGTAAAATCTCAGCTAACACATAACGCCTATTACTCATGGCATATTCAGGAGGATTAGCCTCAGTTCTTAATTGTTCTGGCATAGGCATCTGGTGACCTATAATTTTACCTTTCTCAAAAAACTTTGCTTGGATGTAAAGCGATAAGAGTCGATCGGCAGTCCAAAAGGGGATATACTTTAACGGTCCTAATAGCTTAAAAGTCTTAACAATATCTTCTAACCCTTTTTGAACTATCTCATTTTTCCATACCTTTTTATCAAAGTTTTCATGGTGATGACCCTTGTGATCTCTTCGACCTTTGAGCAATACTAATAAATTGAAACTATTATCTAAAGGTGCTATTGGAATAGCCTTCATCATATAACTTTTTTCTACTTCAGAGTAAGTAGGATCGTTATCGTTTGGCTTTTCATTAGATTTGTGAGGAGTTCTGACTTTGACATTTTCGATTTTTGGTAAAGGTTTCCATTCTTTTTGAACTATAGTTGAGTCGCCAAAATCAAAAGCGACTTTTTTTAGCTTCAAGAAATAACTATCTGGAAATCTCTGAAAATATTCTTCTGTAGTTTGAAGGATATTTGGGTAAAGATACTCGTCACAGTTAATTGATAAAACATAAGTTCCTTTAGCATTCAAAAGTGCTGTTATTCGTTGAATTACTTCCCCTTGTAAAGGACTTTTGATCAAGTGCAAACGAGGGTCGCAGATTTGAGGTAAGGAAGTTCCAGCAGGATAAACTAAGATAAATTCAACATTTCCTAGAACTTTAAGTAATTCCCTAAGCCAGATTTCTGGAACTCCATCACGCATCGGAACTATTATAGAGAGTATTGGTTTTTCCATTCTATTAATATACTTCTCCAAAAATAAAAAATAAAATCAATTCTTATCAATAAATTATCAATTACTGCACCCTGTTCCCTGTTCCCTGTTCCCTCTTTTCTAGAAAAGTCTAATGTTTATTGTGAGTAAAGCGATCGCATCCACTCCCATTCTCTTTCCAACCCCTCTTTCAAAGAAACTTGAGGTTGATAACCCAAAATTTTCTGTGCCTTAGAAACATCAGCACTGGTATGACGAGCATCTCCCCTAGCTTTTTCCACAAAATTTTTCTTAATTGGACGTCCTACTATTTCCTCCATCATATTAATAACTTCTGCTAATACTACCCGACTACCCCCACCTACATTAAATACCTCACCCACTGCTTCTGGTACTGTACCTGCTGCTAAGTTAGCTGCTATTGCATCGCTCACAAAAGTAAAGTCTCTAGTTTGCTGACCATCTCCATAAATAGAAATTGGTTCATCTTGCAAAATCCACTTAAAGAATTTATGAAAGGCCATATCAGGTCGTTGACGAGGACCGTATACTGTAAAGTAGCGCAAATATACACATGGTACACCAAAATTCTGATGATATAACTTACCCAATCTTTCTGCTGCTAACTTAGTAATTCCATAAGGAGATACCGGTTGAGGACAAATAGTCTCAGGAGTGGGAAAAGTTTCAGCATTACCATATACAGAAGAAGTAGAAGCATAAACCAATCTTTTCAAATTAGGAGCATCTTTAGCAGCTTCTAAAATTATTTGAGTAGCATTAATATTACGTTCTGTATAAGAACGAAAACCTTCACCCCAACTAGCACGAACTCCAGCTTGGGCAGCTTGATGATAAACTATATCCACATCCACCAGTAAATCTGACCAATTCAAAGACTGAATATCATTTTCTATTAGTTGGAAAGCGGAATGGTCTTTAAATTGAGAAATATTCTGACGCTTCAAAGCAGGGTCATAGTAATCATTAAATTGATCGATACCTATTACTTTTTCTCCTTGATTTAAAAGAGTTTCTGCTAAATGAGATCCAATAAAACCACCAACACCTGTTACTATAATATTACTCATTGTTTTGATATATTTAAAGTTATAGTTTTATAGTTTGAGACTTAAATGATAATTATCTTGAGTGAGTATAAAAACTTCAACTTTCTTCTTTGATTCTCCGTTCCATCTTGTCTAAAATTTTGGTGAGTTGAATCCAAACAACTAACCCAGTTCCTATAGTTAAAGGTAAACAAATAGAATAAGCAACTAAATTAGTAAATCCAAATAACTGCAAGCTTGATGATAAAAAAATTAATGCACCACTAGCAATACCTAAATAAGGAATTTGTAATGTTAATCCTCTCATAGTTTCTATGTTGCAAGTAGCAGGATTTTCTGACCAGTCTTGAACCAGTTGCTTAATTAATTTAGCAAATACTACTCCCGAAGATAAACTCATCAACAAACCAATTGCAATTAAAATATAGGGAGGTTGAGGCAGATTATACACAAAAAAATACTTCCTTGATTAATACTTTTTATCTTTTAAAGTAGGTTGGTTAAACTAAGCTTTTTCCCCCTCCGCATAGCTTCTTTTTTTCATATCGTGGTAATGGGTAGCATTTAATAGGAAAGCTTTTCCAAAGGAGCAACCCAACTTGGATAAACCAGTTTTTGTTGGGTTTCCCTCGTCAATCCAACCTACAAATATTATGCTTGAGTAATGCTAAGTCGATATTACATAATTATTCATCCAAGAAAAACTGTTTTGCTTTTAGTCATAATTTGAGTTTACCAGAATTAAGCAATTAATTTTTCCCTGTAATTCAGTAATATCAAGACATCAATTAATTAATTAATTAATTAATTAATTAATTCTCTTTTTGCTCAAGAATAATTAAAGTATAAGAGTCTTTGAATTATCAACTTATAGGAGATTTTAGTGAAAAATTATGACTACTTATTCCTTATTTTCCTGGTGATTTATTTGCATAATATACTATTCAATTCTAACTCCTGTACAATAGCTAAAAAATTCCGGTAAAACCATAAAAAATATGGTAGGTAATCACCAGTTTTCAAGCTTGCTTCCTGCTTCAACCAGGGAGGTTGGCCTCTTCCAGTCTACAGGCGTAACTTCGGATGCAGCCCACCTTAAAAAATTGATTAACTTCCCCTTTATCTATTATTGCCTGAAATTGCCAGGGATTTTAATACTAGCAATCAGCTCCTGAGTCCTAACTCCTTGCTTGAGAATTTGTCATTGCCATTACAGAAGGTAAAATTGCCGCAGCTCTGTCTGTGGAAAATTCTGCTAGAGCACCCAGGGCAAGATTAAACAAACGACTTGGTTGAAGGTCATCTTGAATTAAACCCCACAGACGACTAACCTCTTCTGTGTGAATCCGATCATCTTCTACCATTGCTAGTATCAATTGTTTTCGGAGAAATTCACCCTCTTCGCTCAAAAGATATTGTAAACCTAATTGGGCAGTAGGTAGTATATCAAAATTTTGGTCTGTCCGAGCTATGCCAATCAAATTTTCTAGCCTTTGCCACTGAAACTTTCCATCTTTAAACAATACCTCAATCAACCGACGACGTAATGCTGGGGACTCACCTTTTAATAACCTTCTTGCCACATAAGGATAAGCCACATCTACAATTCTAAAATCTGGATTTAGGGAAAGAGCTAAACCTTCTTCAGTAACTAGAGAACGAATAATTAGGGCAAACTTAGCAGGTACTCGGAAAGGGTAATCATACATTAATTCCGAGAACTTATCTGTAATTGTCTTAAAGTTAAAATCCTTGACTTTCTCACCCATAATATCTCCCAACACTATTTCTAGAGCTGGTATGATTGGCTGAATATCTACATCAGGTGCCAAAAACCCAAGCTTGACAAAATCTTTAGCCAACTCCTGATAATCTTTATTAATCAAATGAATTACTGAGTCAACCAAATTTTCTTTAGTTTCCTGCTCCAGTTGATCCATCATGCCAAAATCAATGTAGGCCATCCTACCATCTTTTAAGGCAAATAAGTTGCCAGGATGAGGATCTGCATGAAAAAAGCCAAATTCTAGTAACTGACGTAAACCGCTAGTTACACCTACAGTAATCAGGGTATCAGTATCAAGACCTGCTGCTTGAACTTTTTCTGTATCTAATAATTTAATACCATCAATCCATTCTAAGGTCAGAACATGGATAGTAGTATAACGCCAATATATTGATGGTACTTTGACGCTTGGGTCATCAGCAAAATAGGTCGCAAATCTTTCTGCATTACGCCCTTCATTTATATAGTCAATCTCTTCAAATAGCTTTGTGCCAAATTCATCTACAATCATGGATAAATCGTGGCCGAGATTCAGAGGCAACCAGGGAGCTAGCCAACTTGCTGCCCACCTCATCAAAAATAAATCTAGAGTTATGATGGGTAGTAAATTTGGTCGTTGAACTTTTACTGCTACATTTTCGCCACTCCGAAGCTGTGCCTGATAAACTTGACCCAGACTAGCTGCTGCAACTGGTCTGGGAGAGATTTCGCTATATATATCGTTGATATTTTGGCCTAACTCTGTCTCTATAATTGAGATGGCTGTCTTGTTGTCAAAAGGTGCTAACTGGTCTTGTAATTTTATTAGTTCTTCTAAGAAGTCTTTCCGAATTAAGTCGGGTCTTGTGGATAGTGCCTGACCTACTTTAATAAATGTTGGTCCTAAGCGAGTTAGTATTTTTCGCAGTTGAGTCGCTCGTTCGGGAGTATCTTCTACTTTTTGATATCGCCATTTGTCCCACAAAACTCCCAAAAGAAAACTAGCAAAAGAAAAAACTATAACCAGAAATCTCCAGATTACTAACCAAAGACGGTAATTGTAATATTCAGCGATCGCTTCTGGATCGTACCGTCTATTTGAACTCAAGTGATTTTCACCCACTTTTAATATTTTCCTCTTAAATTTTATATTTTTTATTTATCGTTCTTATAAGCTGAAGGTGCTAGGTGTATAAGTAAACTTTTCTTACCTAAAATCTATTTTTTTATGCTCAAAATACAATCTAAGACCTACAACCTTTTTCAATGGTTTGAGTTAAATATGACTTACGGCTTTTTTAGGCTTCAACACTACACATAGTGTGGCACTATAGTTTTGATTTACTATATATAGGGTTTTTGCATAAGCCATCTGAAAAAAGGGAAGGGTATTTCACTACACAAATAAGTAAAGGATATTGACAGTTTTTCACTCAAGGGTAATTGTTACTCTTCTGTACTTAGTTATATTTCTCGATCTGAAATTTTTCCTTCATCTTTTTCTTGTGTATTGCTCCCTTTTTCTACTTAACTAATGGCAGATTTTCAGTAATTCAGAAGGTATATAAAGTTTGATCCTTGCTGTCTTACATTAACTTTTTTTTATTTTCATTAAGTATAGTATACAAAACTACAAATTTCCCAAAGAAATTTTAAAGAAATATTAAAGTCTAAACTATTATCAAAATAATTTGGTCGCGCCACCCCACCTTTTAAGGTAAAATCCTTTTGGATAGTTGCTCAAAATGCCCGTTACAAAAACAATTTCTCTAAGTCGCCAATCCGACGCCTCCCCTATCTGACTTCTGACTTTGTTTTGTTAAAGTTCTTGTAAACAATCTTTCAAAGCAAATATAACTTGTTCTTGTTGTGACTGAGAAAGTTCAGGAAACATAGGCAAGGACAAAACCTGATGGCAAATTTGTTCTACAATTGGCAACTGACGGTATGCTAAAGATTTGTAAACAGGCTGTAAATGTAAAGGTGTGGGATAGTAGATTGCTGAACCTATTCCCTTGTTTTGTAGCTGAATACGAACCCAATCGCGCAGAGAACTAGAAAAATGAGACTTTGCTGTAGCTTCTAAATCTTGACTTTTAAGCATAATTGTGTATTGATTCCAAACACATCTACCTCCAGCCAACTCTTGAGGAGGAACTACAGCAGTTATGCCACTAAGAAATTTATGGTAAATATCTGCTGAGTCACGACGTTGCTGATTCCAAATATCTAGATAACGTAACTTAACTTGCAGAATTGCAGCTTGTATGGTATCGAGACGACTGTTAATACCGATGTGTTCATAAAAATATTTGGCAGACTGTCCATGATTTTTGAGAATCCGTACTTGAGCAGCGATCGCCGGATTATTTGTGGTCAGAGCACCTCCATCTCCAAAAGCTCCTAAATTTTTAGTAGGAAAAAAACTAAAACAACCAATATCACCAAAAGTTCCGACTTTTTGGTTCTGCCATTCTGCTCCGGTAGCTTGGGCACAGTCTTCTATGACTATTAAGTTATACTGGCGAGCGATCGCCATCAACCTGGTCATATCTACAGGTTGACCAAATAAATGTACTGGTAAAATAGCTTTTGTTTTTTCAGTTATAGCTGCTTCAAGTTGTTGAATATCTAAGTTAAAAGTCTGGGGGTCAATATCGATAAAAATTGGAGTTGCTCCTACTGCACTAATTACTTCAGCAGTAGCAAAAAAAGTGAAAGGAGTAGTAATTACTTCATCTCCAAGTCCAATATTTACAGCTCGCAAAGCTAGAAATAGAGCATCAGTGCCAGAATTACAGGATACACAATGAGGTACGTTTATATAGTTAGCAAATTGTTGTTCAAAGTCATCAACAATGGAACCACCAATGTAGCGACCAGAAGCAAGTACCTCTTGAACTTTGGTGTTTATCTCTTCAGCAATAATTTTATACTGTTGTGTCAAATCTAGGGGAGGAATATGAGTCATATTAAGAGTAATAAATTAAAAGGATATAAAAGGCTAGTAAAAATTATTGATATGATAAACGGCTCCAAGCAAAGGAGCTACTGTTATAGAAGTTTTCAGTATAAATGGAACACAGACTAAATAGTGTAGGGAGATTTGATGGAATTTCCCTACTGTGGTCTAATAAAGTGAAAAATCCCGTAAAGTAATTTTTATAAAAATAATAAATATAAATCTTGCCACAATCTAAAGATAGATTTTTTTTAAATTAAGCTCAGAGAAATTTTTCTTAATTTACGACTTTTGGTAGTAACATAACTAACCTTGACTTTAGTAAGTTTATATATAGAAAGATTAGTCAAAAAAATTATTGGTTATTGGTGATTTAATTAAAATTTGGAATTGCCAGCAATAATTAATCCTAATCCTGTTAATAAATACACTAAAAAAATTATTTAGGGGGATACTTATGTCAACATATTCTGCGATTAAGGTTAAAAACAAAGAAAGTGACCAAGAGCAGGTAGTTTATTGGGAAGAGGTAAAATATTACTATAACGACAAGATGATTGGAAGTATACAGAAAAGATGCCGCGATCATCTTGGTGGATTAATGTGGGAAGCCATGTCCGACACTTATCAGTCAAATCTGCAAAATCCTCCTCAACTTGGTGTAAATTATGATGACATGAGTAATGCTTCTAGCTAGTATCAAGATTCATATTATGCCATAGCTTTATTAGCTTCAGTGACTTGAATTAACTAATAATAGCTAAATCATTTCTTTCCAAGGAATTAAAATATAGATTAATATAAATTAGTAAAACCTCACTAGAAATTAATTCTTCTAGTGAGGTTTGTTAGTATTATTGCTAATGTATAATTGAAGTTGAAAAAATAAATATGATTCAATTAACAATTACTGATATAGCTATGGCTTTAGGACTTATTGCTATAGCTATTGCTCTCTCAGCTTGGCAAAAATTAGGATTAGAATGGCAATTATTAATAGCTACAGTTCGTACTATTGTACAGTTAATATTTGTTGGCTATATATTAGCAATAGTATTTACAACTAAACAGCCTTGGTTGGTGATAGCTATTATCTCTGTTATGTTAACAGTTGCTTCTCTAGTTGCTAGGAATAGAATTAGTCAAAAAATACCTCGGTTATTACCTTTAGTTTGGGGTTCGATTTTAACCAGTACAACTTTAAGTATTAGTTATACAAATTTATTGGTTATTAAACCTGAAACTTGGTATGAACCTCAATATTTAATTCCTTTAGTGGGAATTGTATTAGGAAATGCGATGAATGGAGCAGCGATCGCTGGAGAAAGACTTGTCAGTACAATTAATTCTAATTCCATAGAAATTGAAACTTATTTAAGTTTAGGAGCTACACCCCAACAGGCAGTTGCTAAATATAGAAAAGATGCTATTCGTGCTGCATTAATACCTAATTTAAACCAGATGAGTGTAATCGGAATTGTCACACTTCCTGGAATTGTTACTGGTCAGTTATTAAGTGGTGTTAACCCTCTGGATGCTGTGGCATATCAAATGTTAATTATGTTTCTTTTGGCTTTTGCAAATTTGGTGACAAGTTTATTAGTTACTTATGGTTTATGTCGGCAATTTTTTAATCAGGATGCACAACTCAAAAATTTATAAAGGTTGATTATAGCAATTCCTATCTTTAGAGTGAGATACAAAATTCATTTTTTTTAGGGAGTAGGGAATAGTAATTCGGGTTCGGTGGGAATAGCGGTGCGACTCCGCGGGGTGCGACAGACACCAAAGGATTAGGCAGTAGGAAATTGGGGAAACTTTACTTTTGATTTTCCCATATTTCTCAAGTAAGATTTCCCCTAGCTACTAAAAAAAA
>JAAUYL010009647.1_pt1 | contig 24948 bp, 19 predicted proteins | sample 7278011 | NCBI WGS metagenome assembly JAAUYL01 (sample SAMN14350225, study PRJNA611818) | marine sediment metagenome | isolation source: surface marine sediment (1.8m) | place: French Polynesia: Moorea | collected 2018-08
CATGACTTCTGACATTGTTGAGGAACCACTAGGTTGGAAAAGCAGTTAGGTTGGTATTTTTGAGCCTGACATCAAACTTTGAAAAAACATACAATTCAAGAAAGCTAACCTGACCAAACAAAACTTAGCAAAAAATATCCTTTTTTCTACCAAAGAGATGAAATCAAATGCTGTTCCGGATCATAATCAATGTAGATACATATGAAAAATTAAAGAATCTGAAAGTTAGGATTGAAAAAAATATATTCTGAACTTTATGCGACCGAGTGGAATGAGTTCACATGTACAGATGTTGTGGCAGTTATTTATTCCAACGGTTCATTGCTCGGCGAAACGCTGAAGCCACTGTGTATTTATGTAGCGCGCATGAAGCTTCGCTGGCTTCACCCCGCAGTATGTAGTAAGGTTCGGCACTTGCTAATGTATAAGAGTAAGAAGGGCAGATGCAAACCCCTATTTAATGGCTGCATTCACTGTTGTGACGTGCTGGAATTATAGCCCTACGAAAGTCTTGTTGAACCTACCCTAACCTAACTTTTGGTCTATATAGAATTGCTGGACTGCCCTTCCACTGGGGCACAAGTGGAGAGCATAGAGCACATGACACTGCTTTTCAGAAAATTCCGAAATGCTGAATGCTGAATTGCGAATAGAAAGGAAACCAGAGAGCTGCTCACGCCTCAATTTTCAAAATTTAAGTAGAAAATTCGAGTTTGTTTATCATAAATCGTCCATTGCCATCAAAGCTACAAAAAGAGACAATGCATTCGACATGAAAAAAGTGCACCCCGCGAGTTATCAAGTTCGCACATCACTCAGCTTTTTTCGGGAGCATGAATACGTAATAGAAGCCAGAAACATGCGTGGCATGAAATGCTATCAAAAGTCATTGCACATGCTTAAAAAAGGGGGAGAAGGGAAGGAAGTAATGTAGCTACGTTTTGTGCGTTCCAGCTTCTGTGGCAAAAAGGACACCATCTGCCTATATGCTTACACGTGCAAGGGGAGGGTTGTGCGCGTGCATACACTTGACAGAAACCTCTGTAGCCGAGCTGAATTTCCACATGTACAGACATCACCAGCAGTATGTCGAGTCACCTGCTCTCTTAGAAAGATATGGAGCGATGCGATGCTATGCGATGCTATGCTATTATCTGGCATTTTACTTCCACTGTTGGGATTTCGGGACAGCACTAGAAAAAAATATGAAATACGAATGAGATTCTCTTAAGAGAGTGGTTTTCTGAGATGTTTGGGAAATCTCAACGCTGAACGCTGCCGCCACTTTTGATTGACAAAAGGGAAAGGGGTCAGTCCGTTCGAAGACAGCTAAATGGCAAAATCTTGTATGCTAAGAAAAGTCCTGTCAAATATCCTGGGAACCAACTCAAGTGCCTCAGCATTTACTAGAGTACATAGGTGTGAAGCTTTTCTTAACACATTCTTTTTGCTTTTTCAGGTATGTACCATGTATACCATTCTCCATAGTGCTCCCCCTCGTTTTTGGGTAAGACCAACCTAATGTTATGCAAGGATGCAACGCAATTGTCCAGAGGCATTGTTGTCCCAATCTTTTCTCCCTTAAGGCTGAGGGTATTACTTTCTCTAGGACGACACAATAGCTGGAGAAGCCACTAAATTCTCTCCTATTCCTCTAAGGACTGTGCTGCAGTCTCGTCTCATCTGCATTCAAATGACTGTCAAGCACAGCCGTTGTCGTTGCTACTCTGCCTCAGTCTTCAGCCGTAATATTCCTGGCCAAAAAAGCAATCATTTTTCATCTTTCCCTTTTTTGGCTGCAAAAACGCCACCAGACTTGCATATATGGCGAGTCCATGACAATTTTGATTTCGTTTGATTTTGCTCGCAGACTGCCACAGTGGATGAGACATCTGCCTCCAAGTTCAGCGGTAGGTTAGGGATCTCTCGCAATTCACAAAAGCAAAAAGGGGGACATTTATTATTTACATTCGGTCGCGATGGCTCTTTGAAAACCGTTTTATCCTCTGCCCTCCCAGAATATAAAATTGAAAAACAAATACGAAGAAAATATGCAGACAAAATGTAAACTCATTGGTTCCGGTGAGTGATTGCTGTCTTGAGAAAGAGGACAGATTTTTACAGAAAATCTGAGCTTGGACCAGAATAGTAGCACAATGTAACCATCTAATTGGAATTTCCGGAAAGAAGGCTCAACCAAAACCGGAACCACTTGAAGGGAAATTTCCGGAAACTCTTTGAAAAACACCCCTAGGGCTTTAAGTTGGCGTGATGATGCTTAAGCCCTTTGTCCTAACAGAAGCACCCCCTTGCAATATGGAAAATACAGTAAATACATGTGTGTTCGTACTTCACCTCCTATGATTTACTGCATACCTGCTTATGCTGTTATCAATTCGGAAGAAGAGCACCTGCCGTCTATCTAAAACTATCCCTACACACAGATAGATATTTACAATTTTGCTACATATTTAGATACTTGAATACTTGTGAGATACAGCCGGTGTTCACTTTTCACGCTTAGGTTGTGCGCGATGATATCTCCCCAGGTTTTTTTGGCGTTTTTTATTAATATTGAGATTGTCCACCTGGCGGCGGTGTAATACAGGACTTTTCGCTTCATTACCTCGTTGTTTTTTCCTCCTCTTTGAGGCTAATTGTCTGCCACATTGTTTACAAAATAACGTCTGGTCAGTGATAGAATTTAGGACTAGGAAAAATGTTCCCTATTTCGATAGAAATATAAATATCTGGAACAATGTGCTAGCTCGCGAGAGACAATCGCGTGTCTTGTAATCCCAAAGATTGGATCAAAACAGTGCGTTTGCAGGACTGATTGACAGGTCGAGCAAGAACAGCTACCTTCCTGCACAATTCTTCGACTCGATCATTACAGAAAAAGTGAACTGTCTTTTTCAAAAATATCCAGCAAAAGCACTCACTTCATTCTCCCTTTTCCTGCAAGTAGAATATTTGGTAGCCAGTTTGTTTGCTATCTATCCAGATCCCCCCTTTTTTTCTAAGTCCAACTAAAAATTGTGCCTCAAAAAAGGTGGTGCCTTTCTAGCATTCATTTTCGAGCTTCAGTTTTTAGGGCTGCGGTGACCGTGAATTGCAGACAAAAAAGTCGCTGTGTATGAGAAGCAAACTGAAATCGGAAAATCGACAGAACTATCGACATTTTCGGTGCAAACTTTTTTCTCCTTGCGCACTCGTGTTGTATCTTCTCCTCTTTTTTAAGTACGTCGGCAGACAATTTTCTATTCTCTCGTACTCGTCCCGCGCTGCAGGAGCAGCAAAACTAGGTGATTCCTATATTCTATGACATGTTATAGACAAAAATGCGTCAGTTTCCGATATTATTGACCCTGCTTTACGTACTATACACGCGGTTGGCTGGCTAGTTCGGTTTGGGGGATATCCCAAAGTTGACCAATATTATTTATTTGCCCGGCCCCCGGGCCCGAAGCAGCAGCAGTAGCGCGAGACTAGACATCTATGGATTTTCCACGTCATCAATAAATAGGAAACAAAAGCCGATACCCTCCTACCCATCCGCTACACTTGTTTTGTTTTGTTTTGTTGTGCCCATCCCCGCGTATGCGTATGTAGGACAGATTATTATGAGAAACGCTGTACCCTACATGCAGCAAAAGCAGTTATCCCACATCGCCTTATTGGTCTTGGGGTTTCCCCATTGCGTACATGTATTTTTTATTACACACTACTTATTTACCGGCGCTAGAGCTATTTTCGATCCCCCCTTGCAGGGAATATACAGTGTGTCCCGGTTCAAGTAAAATCTTCGGCCTCGCAGCGCGGACCTCGCTGACCTCGCGAGCGGCGCGACCTCTCTTTTTTATAGATTAGAGGCCGCTGCTCCCGTTGAACGAGAGCTGGAGATGAACTTGGTTAATTGTCGCCGTAGTGGGACACATTTTTTACGGTACACACTGTAGATTTCATGCCGGTTGTGCAGTCTTAGTATAGTACGAGACATCGTGGATATCTCTTCGATATCAGATATTGGCGGCGGCGGCATAGCGTTTTCCCATTGTAGTCTCATCGCGCTACCACCGTCAGTAAAGAAAGGTACCCCCTGCACGCTACGATATCTAACTTGGTTCTCCGTTCGTACGCACAGTTATCGGAATATTGGCCGCCGATTTTCGGCCTCGGTTGCCGGCAGCCTCGCGAGGTCGCGTGAACCTCCACCATGGCGCTCGCGGGGCAGCGGTGGCAGACAGACACATCGCACATCGGGTTGAAAGGGGGGTTTTCCCATTGGAAAATTGAACGCCAGCAACAGTTTGTTTTAGCGATGGCGGCCTCGGCAGCAGCAGCCTCGGCGAGGCCGTCGTTTCCAATGAAAAACGCGATTCCAATACTGGACATGTGCACGAAACGAAAAAGTATTGTAAAACTAGCTACGCGCCTTTTAACAGGTAACCAATGTCAGTGCATGTTGTCCTCAGCTAGTCTTATGTAGTCTACGTATGGGATTCCCCCGGTTGATCGGGATTCGATATATGGACATTTTTCTAGGAGTACTCACTGTTTAACAGACGTCTACCACAACCGCCATCGACTATCGTTGTACCTGGTATAAAAATACCTTGTTGAATTGAATGACGCAAAATATCGTTAAAAGTGCGTTAAGTTTAACCTTATCCAAACATATAAGGGTGGAGGGCGAAGGGTACATGCAACAATAACCGTCGTTTTCTTAACTAACCCGAGGTTAAGTAAAAGGTAAATGACATTTTAAAGGTTGCACGCCCAGCAGAAATGCATATAGCAGGGTGTGATTTTGAGAGCCAAGGAGGCTCGGAAATGCCATACTATTGGGATTAGGAGAAAACTTTTTTGTTGGTGTGATCAAATAATGCCAAAAAAGTTGTGGTGTGCATCGCTCGCGACAGAAGCAAAAAGATTTTCCTCTTGCGCGAAAGGTCCCGCGAAGAAAACTTTCCAAACTTTCCCAGGCTTTTTTTGGCTTGTTGTCTCAAATGTGTGAGCAGTTTTTTGCTTGCATTACATTGGCATTTAAAATCCCTCTCTGTTTTTTTTTTGCTTTTGACCAAGAGGGGATTGTCATTGTAAATAGAAGAAGAACTAGGGTCTGTTTTTGCTGGTTTCGCTCAAAGGCATCTACGCTCGCAGACGAAGCAACAATCCAATTAAATATTCCCCATTCTTTTTCTTGGGCTTTCTGCTCCTCGTTCCCGTTCTGCTTAAGACAAGAGAGGCTAGAGGACGGGAGATGTGTAAACCTAAACGAGGCTATGTAATGGCCTCGGGCTATGCGCGAGCGAACGAGCGAAGCGAGGCTGTAATGTTTCTGCGCCAGCCTCGGCGACCTCGAGAAATTTCTCAGACCATCTTTTCTACACTACGCTCTTCTGCCAACCAAGATATAATCAGGTTTGACGCAGGCTCGTAGCGAGCTCGTGCGAGCAAATTCCCTCTCCTTGAAATGAGGATGGTGGTTCTTTCTCTCGATTTTTTAATATCATATCCCGTGACAACTGGTCGTGACAGCACCCGACTATGTATCCTGGCAAATCATTTCCATATTTTTATGCTTATCCTAAGCAAGGGGGAGGGTCGGATCGGACCCTTGCAGTGGCTAATTACTTATGAATCTTCGACACTGACAAAAGATTAGGACGGAACGACATTGGCATTATCATTTTGTTTGGGTACCTACCAACCTATATTTTTCAACATGTAGCGCAATAAATGCATGCGCACGTAGAGCGTCATTTGTCAAATGTGAGCAATTTGTGTGCATTATCCACTTAATAAGCGTGTAAGATGTTTCCCAATAATATCGGACTCACCATGCCACTACTACGCTCGCTCCTCAGCTATTTACTTTGCCTCGGCCAGGCTTGAAAGCTAAAAATGGAGGTAAACTCTGCAGTGCCATTTTGCGGCCAGAGTTATCAAGAATTGCAGGAGTTGCCCAAAACTAGGATACAGAAACTCTGGCCTCCAACAAAACGCTATGAAAAATGTCTAGATCGCTTTGAAACGCTCATCAATTTGTGTGTAGGTTGCTGGTATGAATCAGTGCCATGTAATTTTCGTGCTGCTTCTGTGATATTTTCCAAAAGGTTTGCACACAAAAGGCAGTACCATTTGAATGTCATCCTTTTTGCTTTTTTTGGACTTGCAAAAAAGTTGTTTATGTCACACCAAAGAAAAACCTTTGGTTTCGAGCGTAGCGTTCAAAAACTGCACCTTTAAAAGGCGGTGCCTTAGACAGGAGCTAAAAATGTCAACAGATATCTATTTACACTAGCTTGAAATCAATGTAATTTTTGTTAAAAAAGTAAAAATCACACATTGGAAAAAAGCGCAAAGATCGAGGCGAAAGTTCAGGCGGCGTCTCGCGTAGCGAAAGGCCGTTGACACTTTCTCTCGCTCGAGTGGCTTTCTAGCCAACCAGCGACTTTTCGGCACGAGAATTGGGCGGCGGCCAACTCAGCCTTCAGCCTTTGCAGCCTTCACAGCCTTGCCGAAACCAAGTCAAAAGAGAGAGCAAAGCATAAATGCACACTGCATAAAATGGAGGAGCAGCTACGATATTGCCTTGGCGCTTTTAGGGCTGGGCCTCCAAGCCAATCGCCCCCTCCTTCTTTCCGAGCGAGCGAAGCTTTAATTTTCCCCAACCGAGGGAAAATGGCAATTCCGAATGCCACATGCAAATACAGCGAAATTGGGCATTCGCTCGAGATATATCTGCTTGCCTCTCTCAAGTGATGGTTATTTCTCGCATTGCTTAGAGTGTAAGAGCGCGTATATGGGTATGTAGTAAATATGTGTGCCGGGGCTCTTTTTTCCAATATCCAATAATATCGGAAAGTCATGCGTACTTAGCCCCAAGGGCAATTTCGAAGTTTTCACTTTCCAGAAAGGTGGGCGAGCATCTGCAATTTTGGATTTTTTGCACACTTGACCCAAGCTCAGCATTTGGGGTAGGGTAGGGACTGGCGAGTTTTTTTAAGAATTCAGGTTGATTGACGCTATCTCAAGCTTGAATCAACCCTTGCCTGCACATCAAACCATCAGGAATTTCAGAAAAAAAGCCACAATGAAGCACTTTTAATTGGACGGGAAAAGACCTGTAATACACGTCTTATAGCGCAACGCTATAGCCATTGCGAAAATATGACTCCCAAACGGATTTGTTATCATTTGCTTATGGTCGGGCTTGAGCGTCTCAGTCTCAGCAAATAGCAATTTCATCCTATGCCTGAATTTTCGATTGGGAGTCTTATTATCGCAATGTCTATAGCGTTAGGACATAAAATCAGTAACAATTTTGCTTTCTAGGAAGCCCATGTTACTGGACAACAGCAGCTAGCTTGTCTATTCAAACACACCTCAAAATTCACGTATTATCATTGTTATTATTGTTGTTCAGGACAAACATGTATGCAGGACGACGGTAAGTCCCTTTTGCGCTTGCACTCGTATGAAGTGCTTTGTCATACATAGAGATAGGTCCATGTGTGTCGAGTTTATGTAAATATGGACTGTTACTGTTAGGCTTTAGTTATATTGGAAAGGTAGTGCAAGCCATGTACCACTTTTTATCAAGCAATCAAAATGCTTTGTCTCTGTCTATTAGAAGTAGAACGAGCAGAGTCACTCTGCAGATACGAGTACATATAGGTATAGATTGTTATAGTCAGTAAGTAGTTAAGCATTCCACGTATAAACATAAACATGAATATGGTAATGGGCTGCTCAAACAAAAAGTAGGAGAGAAATTGAAGCCAAAAGTTCCTATTTTCGTTTTTAATTGCCTTGACAATTGTGTAAACCTGGCTCCAGTGGTCAAAAAATACAAACTTTTTTCAAGAAAAAAAAAACGTCCAAAAACTAGAAAAAGGCCAAAAAATGGCCTTTGAAAACGGTAAAAAAGTCCACAAAGACCAATAAACATTAAAAGTTATGGCGGTGTTGCGTTATTGTCGAGCTTTGTAAATCATTTTTTCAATGATACATTGCTTTCGGGTGGTCTCCCCATAAACTATTCTTGCGCCGCGGTCTTTATTTAGCAAATCTCAAAAGGCCAATTTTCCACCGTTATTTATGATACCATTATTATCGATATTTTGACATTCTTAACTATGCTATGCTTTGTCACAGATACTTATGAATGGGTAGAGGCAAAAGATTACAGACGGTATTTTCTATTTGCCCTATAGTCGCAACCTGGAATTATGTGCCTACAATAACCGCTTATTTTGGTTTGCTGGATAAACGCCAGTATATCACCCTTCCCCTAAATGAAAATGACAAATAGTTCCCGGGGAGAATGAGAGGAAGGAAAAATTACTTAATGCGTCGTCTCATTTTCTAGGTAAGAGAGAGGCGACTTTCGTTGTCAACGCGCTCGTATAATAACTCTGGAGCATGTGGTTTACTTACCGGAAATCCAGTATAACGAACCGGACAGAGCATTACCGGAAATACTCTGATTTTATTTCATTTTTATCAAAGCAAGGACAGTCCATTATTTATTCATATGCCCACGTACTAGAGCTTCAACGTTACTTCCCAAAAGCAGTAGCACTTCAGTTAGAAACGATTACATTCATGGGTTATTATGTCGTTTCGTCCGTAAGCATTAAGGCATTAATTTCTCCTTTTTCTAAAGGGACACGTAGGTTTGATATGAAAAATGTTGGGAGTCAAAAAGAAAATGGCCACCACTTTCAAAACATCAAAAGAAGCAATCTGCAGGACCCCCAAAAACAAATTGATTTTCGCCTTTTTTGTCCACGCTCGCAACTATTATATTTAAAGGCAGCTGTTGAATAAGGAAAGTCTTTCAAAAAATTTCCCCCTTAGGTTTGACTTCCCTAATCACCAACATAAATGTAACAAGCACACTGTCATGCCCCTTCAAGAGCTCGAGTTTTACGCGGGTGAAAAAGTAAACAAAGCGCTCATGGGGACCCCCTGGCGGCTTTTTTCGTAACAACAACCATGGCAGCAAATTGTAACAAGGGCTATCCAAAAAAAAAACTCTTCAGAGGGAGACAGAAGATGATTTAAAAGAATTCTTGGCGTGCATGTGTTTGTTTCACACCGTATTGGGTTCATTACTTGACCTGTCATGTTTTTGCTCGCACTTTCTTCTACTGGCCGGTATCAGTAAGTGTTGAAAGCTTCTATAGAGACAGGATAGTAGGGAATTTTGTGTGGTGTGTGCCCAGCAAATTTTGGACCCAGCCACCCGCTGTGACTGCTGGAAAATTGGCTCCTCTTTTGCTGCAGAAGGGAACCTCATTACTTACTTCAGTTCTTTCTGCTTTGCCTTGTTGTGAAACACAAAAACACAAGGACCTTTATCATGTACCAGCACATATATAACAGTGTAGTTTATAGATACATAGGGTCACCAAATGTTTCATATTTCAACCCGGGCAAGCATAACAAGGCTCTGGTAAATATAAAATTGCAATTACACGTAGATTCTGATGGAGAAAATTCGATACCACAAAAAATTACTTATCTGATTAAATGAAACAAATGCACCATGCTCTGATTAGATGAAATGATTGAAAACAATTTTTTGTGCGTAAAATTGGTAGGGGGAAAAATTGAAAGCTTTTTTTTGTACATACAATTCCAGTTCAAATTCATGTAGGACTTTGTTGACTAAAGAGAAGAGGGGCGATGAGCGTTGGCGGTAACGGTTGGTGTTTTTGGAAAATATTTACCTTTTTGAAGCACACGTTCACATTTTACTTTCACACCACCCCCTCCCAGTCCCGGTCCCAACAAAAGTGGATAAAAATGTTTGCCTTGTTTCTCAATTCTGCTACTTCAGAGGAATTTTAAAATGGGTTTAGTTGACACAATTCCCGAGACGAGCTGGCTGAAAAATGGAAGAAACCTGCAAAAGTTTTCCACTTGGCAAGAGGATTTTTTGGACCCTGAGCACTCTTCCTTAATTTCTGGCCGTGTCAGGCGCTTATCAATTTTGCTAGCTAAGACCTGGAAGTTTTTCTTCATTTTACACGTGGGGTTACAGACGCTTCGTTAATCTAATGGGGTTTTAAAATTAAAAGAGAGGTAAAGCTCTTCAAAAACAGGTGCTGGTCTGTAGACCTAAATAGGGGTGCCCTGCCAAATTCGTCTCACATTTCTCGGGGATTTTGCATGTGTCATATCCACCGCACCGCTAATTGATCCTTTATTCAATTTCCAACGGTGAAATTATATACAGAAGAAGTTCTAGAAGGAAAAGCAGGCTCAACCGGCGGCTGAGCCACGGATCCCCGTTTGCCTTCTCCTTCTACGAGGCGAAAATTAGCATAAACTATGCATACTTAATTGCGCCAAAAAGAAAATGTATACCGCAAGCTTTTCTTATTTATTTACTTACTTCAGTGCCACTGGTGCTTTAGAAAGCACTTACTTCTAAAGGCAGTGGACCAAAGATTGATGCCTGTCTGACAGAAGTGTTGCCATTATGCTGGTCATGGGGTCTCAAGTGGATGATGGGGAGCAAAAAATCCCACAATTTTGTTTGTTGTGTATGGAAATTGCTGACAGGGTTGACTTTTGTAACTTCTTTGTTGCCCTCAAAGGGTCTTATACAACAATAAAGTGACACTTTTTACGGCCACCCTGCGTCATCAGATTTGCATAAGTGTTTTGAGCTCGACAGTTGCTGGCAGATTAAAATACGCAACTCAAAAGATAGCAGAACAAAAATCAAAGATGGTCTTTCTGTGGGTAAATGGTGTGATTGCATAGGAATCCCATTAAGTGCACAGCATCCATTGGTATTCTAGGTTTTGGTTGGTAGGGGAGAGTTAAAAGAAATCACATTTCTTGTTTGTCACTGGCACCTTGTCCATCTTATTCTGAACACCCTGCCAGAGTCTCAAAGACCCATAGAAGAGCGAATGTTCCTCCATACCATTAAGTAGTATGGAGGCTATGGCAAGACACTAGCCACGAAATGACTTTTTCTACAGCTGGTGTCTCTTCCCCTTCGCCTTCTTGGTGAGGAGACCACTTGTGGGTATCGGAAAAATCATCCACTTTCCCGTCCTTTTTTCTGCTAAAATGGTTTTTTATTCCGCCATCAACCTAAATCGTGAATAAAAGCACTCTTTTTATAGACACCTCAGCTCACAATGGAGGGACTAAAGGGAAGGAGAAAGAACATAAATATTACTTAGTAATGACACGTGCAGCTTTTGAATGGGAATCAACCACCCTCAACTTTTGAACAAGTCTTATCTGGGCCAAGGTAAATGCGAGTAGTTACTTTACAAATTGGATAATTGCAAGTTCAGTAAGTTTTTCCTACCCCCTCTGATTTTTAAACGAAGAGTGACATTTTCCCAGGAAAGTTTTAGGTAAACTATCTCATTCAATCTGCTTGGCTGTCTTGTGTACTCCCTTGCCAAAAATCGGAATCCTATATCTCTATGAAAATTATGAATTATTACATGCTAATTAAGCATTCTTTTGCTCTCCCCCTAAGACATAAATAAGTATGATCAAGGGCGTGACAGTGGAACCACAAAAAAGGTCCTCTGCTCTGATTGGTAATGTGTCATGATATGCCATGTGTGCATAGCTAATTTGCGTCGCAATTCAATCTTGGATAAGAGCATTATATTTAGGCAGTATGTGCATATTTATAACGGATTGCTTTCGTAAAAAGTTACTGAATGTTTTCAATGGTAAAGGATTCATTTTTATTTTGTGATACTCCACTACGACTTCCTTTCCCCTGCAATCAGTCACATGCCAGAATTAGTCTCCATATCTATCCCTGACCATATTAGCATTAGCACTAACATTCGTACAGTAGTTGGTTTGGGTAGTTAGCTCTGTATGTTTCCTAATATTATTCCATCCTCGTCACCAGCTTTTTGCTCCTCCAGTCAGAAGAAGCTTGTTTCTGTTGCTGCTACTCAGCTGATCAAAAAGTCCCTTGGGAAAGCTATAATATAAGAGAGCAGCAAAGTGAAAGCACCCTGTAACACTCCTCTGATCTCTGAAATTCTAGGCTCTTTGTGGTACTGTGTGTACGTTAGTTACTGCAGCGGCATGCCTGCAGGGCCAAAGAGAATGGTAGTCGAGAGAAAAAAACTAGTATTTTTGCCTCTCTTCTCATACAACAACAACTACTTTTGGGCTGTTGTAACAAGTTTTTCTGGGTATCAACAACCCGAGCCTTAAAGGAGTTTGGTTATGCTTTCAACCCACTTTTAGTGGCCCAACCTAACCCATACAAAAAGGGCAAGAAAACAACAATAAGCAGGTGATGGTCATAAATTGTATTCCTGCAAAACAAAAACAAAAACAAAAACAAAATGGGTTTAAAGAAAGTTTTACAGTGTCAACCATTTCGGATCCCTCGTACCACTTCCTTCCTCCTTTCCTCTCCCCCTTTTTTCCTTGATCGCCGGTGGCTGCTTATGCTGATTGTTTACCGCCTAGAAGCACCCTGAGGGGCCATTGGATTATACGGATGGCTGAGCATTGTAGAAGTGATGTCAGGGGCTTTTGCACTTCGCTTTCCACCAAAAGAAGGATGGAGAGCTCTACTTAGGACTATGAGCAGGGGATTTTAAGGGAAAAGGTACCAATTTAGAGCATGGGATGTCAGTCAGTCACTCCTTCAATTGTGGATATAAAATGCACTTGAGATTTTTGGTGGTTCTAGCGTGATCATTCTGGCCCAGGATACCTGGATAATTCAGGAGCCAGGAGCAGGAAAAATTGTAGTAAATAGTGGAAAGGGGCGTAGATAACGAGCAAGCAGACTACATGAATCATAGAGAGAGCGGAAGATTGTGCGAACACGCTAGAATTTTACTTACACGATCAGGTTCGTTGCAGCGCCATCTATCTATTTTTAAACGGACCCTATGGCTAGTACCTGAAGGTATACATTGTTCCAGAACTTTTGGTTGTATCCAAGAAGTTCTTTATGTGGCTTCACCTAAAGAAAAGAAGCATTTAGCAGACTAACCAGATCCAAACGAGAAGGAAGCACATGAATCATCCGCTTGCATGTTTTTGGCCCTTGCTTAAACATTAAGTTGTTGCATGCTGCTCCCAGAGACAGATCACCCTTACAACTTCACGCAATCTCCTCCGTTCCGAGCAGAGAAATAAGCAAAGGTAAATGAATGGATCTTCTAACACTGGCGCCCTTTCCCATAAGAGATGTAGCCAAATGTAAAGGGAAAGGGTTTACGTACAGGGTGATCGTCTGGCTCAGTAAAAAAGTAAACAAAAAACCAACCTAACCAAAGTTTTTCTGGCAATAGAAACAATGGGGCTGCCAGATGTGGTTTGTTAGGACCGCAAAAAACGCCCATGTCTAATTGTCCTTCTGGCCTCTTTTTCAAAAAAAACCTGCCTGAAACACTCGTCCAAAAGCAGAAGGTAGAGGTGCCAATCAGTAAGAAAAAGAGAGGAGGCATTGGGAAGTAATAGGCGCCTATTTACCATGCTCAAATGCCAAGCTAGGTGCGAACAGAACATGGGGAAATGCATCCCAAGAGCTAAGAGCTAGAGTATAGAGAGATCATGTGGAGTAGACAGGCGAGAAAACAGATTGTGAGAAATTCCTCTCTCCATTTATATTCACGACTGAAGAGGAGCCACTCGAACGAGCGAACGAGGAGAGAGAGCCCCATGTGCATTTGTTTACAAACATAAGGCTCTAGCTTTTCTCTCGCCTGTCAATGCCTCCTATCTCCTATTTATATTTCTCCTAAAGCTCCTGGTTTTACTACACATGTCTCAGCTGGTTTCAGTTTTTTTTATTTCTTTTTTGCAATATTAGGACCAAATTCTCAGGAAAAGAATGGAGCTACCTGCATGCATAATAATCAAGCAAACAGGGCAACTTAAGAAAAGCAATTTCCCCAGCCTCTGCAGAAGGCTCTCTTTCGGGTCAAGAGATGAGATTTCCTTCTCAGATCTGCATAAACCAAAGGAAGATGGTCCTTCACTGTGGGTGCTTTCTAAAAAGAGAAAGCAGTCATTAAATGCTCCGCGGTTTTGCCTACAATTGGAGCATATATTTGTTCATTTCAAATCTAGAGGAGAAGAGAGAAGGTTTTGTAGGAAGGAGCTAGTGCTAGCCGAAGCAAATCTTAGTAGCAGGGAGAGCAGGACAGTTCACGTCCCTTGGGATACTCACAAATAGATGGGTATGTACAAATCGGTCGGAAACGGTCTGGTGTCACGCGAGCCACATAATTCTTTTTCACGCTCGCTGCACCTTCTTTGCTCAACTAGAATAACCCTCTTTTTTGTTTGCCTAGGGAATTTTGATCAATATGAGAGAGCGCATTTAATTTTTTCCTCACCTCCAAGTCCAATTGCAATTTCTCTTCCAAACTGAAGACTGCCTGCACAGGATGGGCAGATGCTATTTAAGGCTGCTCGAGGAGGAAAAAAGCGATGGAGATTGATGGCGAAAATTGGACACTGGATATTGGTATAAGCCGTCGCTATGCTGTGGTCATTCGCTCGACCCTAGAAGTAAAATGAAAGCAGGCCAGGGCTCTCCAAATACTTATGAAAGGAAGAACGGAATTTGGCAGTGATCTATCGGAATGGATTAAACGCGGAGTAATGTCTCCCTTCCCCAGCTGCTGGAGGGCAAAAAACTTTTTTTAGCTGCACTTTCAATTCAACTCACATACCACATGGTTTGATTGGAAAGTTCCAAATCAAAGGTTTGCTCAACTCGAACGTATGCTTTTATGAAAATGAACATGCTTTCCCTCGCTCGTTTCACATAAAGATATCTACGTGGTATAACCTAACCACTTTATCAAGATCTATGCTACAGGAAGAGCTAGTCGCTAACCTAAGTGTTAATTGGTTTTGCTAGCTACTCTTGGTTTTTTCCGTCCTCGTACACGCAAAGCGAAAACATTCCCCTTGACTTTTCGAGGGGGCAAAGAGGGAGGGGGTCACTTTTTTAACACTCGCGTTTGTTTATCTATGTGCTTAGTCAAAACTTTCCATTTACTTTCATTACCACTTGTAGCAAACTATGTAGTTCCGTAATGGACAAGAAGTATTTAGCTAACTCACGCTATACTGTTGGTACCAAAGTTGTTAGCAATTTGCAGAGTCGAGTGGGCGGTGGTGAGGCTACACTAATTGTACAATTGCATTTAAACTTTAAATATATTTTTCGTTAGTCACTAGGTCAAGGTCCGCTAGAGACAGCTGATTTTGGATATTGTGCAAAAGAATTGCACCATTCCAACCAGCCACGAACAGGTAGTAAGTACTTATCGAAGAATTGGTAAACGGTTTGCCGTTTGCGTACGTTCGCTAGCTGACGCCGGGATGCACCCGGGGTTTTACCCCCTTCAAAATCGGGATATCGCTTTCCGTTATTACTATACCACCGTCTAGCGAGCGAGACCTTGCTTCGGCTTGTTCGTAGAAAAGAAAATACTAGATAGTTGAGAGGGCTTTCACCGCCATTGCCGTCGAAGTAAAAAAGAAAGTCCTTTGCTAAATAGAACTTACACGGTTACTCTATTTACATTTTTGTTTACATTTTCAACGGCATTTGAACTTTTCCTGCCAATCTCATCAAAAATTTGGCACCGGAAGTGAAAACAAAATTACCCCAAAACCAAAAGTTGCTTAAGCTGCTATAATGAAAGTTTTGAATTCGACGCGCACTTTAATGGCGTGTTATTTCGCCAGATTTGTGTCAGAAGTTTCACCCCGATTTCGGTTCGATTTTCCCAATAACTGCAGCTCTCAGTGCTATCGGTTCGCCCCACACATTTGGCAGGGTTCCCAGAATAACGTTTTGCGTCCCAAAATTCCCCTACAAATGATTAATTTCCGCCATTTTTTTTTCTCTTACAGTTATGCAGCAGTCGGCACAGGAGAAGGAACGCGGCAGATCAGGTCAGTCAAACAGCTACCGTAAATACAAAATACAATTAAAAATCATAAGGAATTTTCATCTTTAAAAATTTTTTTTTAAAAAAGATGAAGTTTTCTAAACTAATTTTGCATAACATTCGATTTTTATAGACGTGACATTTTCAGTTTTTTAAACCCCAAACTTAAACCGGGACCACAGTCCCACCATCTCAAGCATTTTATGTCAATGTATTCATTCCACCTTATATTTTAATAGAACCTTAATAATTTTTAACCATAAATTGTTTTGCTTTCCAGCATGGTTGTATCAATGATTATTTTCTCAAAACACAAAAAATACCTAGATCACCCGCTCACACACAATAAGAACACGGCTTACATTTTCCCTCTAGGGGAATATATTTGGAGCAAGTGTCCAAACAACACGCGCAGAAACCAGAAAATCACTGCAAAAAGGGAGGTCTCAATTTAGGTTCAGGAAAAAAGCGAAGAAAATTCCAAGTTCTTGACAAATCTCCGCTGCATTTGTTCAAACGTCAGCTTATCCTCGGCTTTCTTCAATTGACAATTTCTTTTCACAAATTGGACCTAGACTGGCAAAAGGTTTCCCTGTTTACTTTCAATTTGAAAACTCTCATTTTACTTGCGAACCTAGGAGAAAAATTGTGTAAAGCGCTGTCATCCTTTTTTCTTTCTGTGGAAGGTGTCAACCTGCTGCCGGAATTTAGGAAATGGAATTTTGAAATTCAACCGTTTCATGACAGTTCCAACCTGCTTTTTCATTTCTTTTCAAAAAGTGAAAAAAAGAGACTGGCGCTAGCGTGTTGTCCAAATTTGCATAGACCGGACATTGGATGCCAAGAAGCCGGGAGGGGAAAAAATTAAACAACAAACACCTCGCATTTCATTTTGTGACACGACGTTTTAAATGAGTTGCTGGTCATCCGTGCATCAAAAAAGACTTTACTCCCTACATCTTACATAGAATATGGTACATTCAAAAGTAGGGACGAGGGGTGATGCTCGCGTTATCAATCACTTTCACATTCAAACAAACTGCTCCATAAATGTAACCATTATGTTGGAATGGAACGGGAGACATAGAGACATAAGACACGAAATTTGTAAAGGTTCACAGCGGAAATGAAACCCTATCATTTTGTCTAACATACTGGCAATATGGTAAGGTCATTTTTATTGAAAATCTACACTACAGACATTTAACCACATCTAAGATCATACCATGCACGCTTTTTTCATAGACATTAAAAGGCATGTCTTTACCAATTTTTACGTCCCATTTATTTGTTCCCATAGATGTTATAAAATAAGCACTAATTGGCAAAACACCCTTAAAAACCTGCAAGTTCTTTTTAGCGCTCTCATTTTTTTTCATTTTATATCCAATCTTACTAGATGTGCTATTCACAAACATAATTTTTTTACTCGTATTTTTTTCAATTCAACTAAAAATAGACAAAAATTGGCAAAATTGGAGAGCAATTTTCTTTTTCCCTCCCCCAATTTAGGTGAGTCTCATCACAGTCATAGTGCAGCATCAAATAAGAACAGAAGAAAAGTCCCCTATAATCCTTGTCCCCCATCGCATTGGTAAGTAAATGAAACCACCAATTTTTGAAAAAATCATCAAATCGACGACCTGGTGGGGGCTCGTGGTAAGTCATCACCTAATGCCAAGAAACTTTAATTGATGTTCGATCTCCGACTTACGCAAGTTGGTATTGGTAAGCTCAGCAAGAAAATTGGTAAAATTGCCTTATACGGACTTACACTTGTTATGCAACTATATTAAGTATTTACAGCCACAGAATTTGTACAAGCAAATGTTTTGAGACATGGTAAGGGATTGTAGGGTAGGCATACCTATCTATAGTTGCAGGAGAGAGGTGATGATGCTCGTGTTAAGAGGCCATTAAGGAATACGCAGCAGCAGCTTTGCTTTGCTCTAAGAAAAGAGAATGAGGGAGCAGTGATTGGAACAACAGCAGCCTTTCTTTACAAACCATTGTCATACCAAATTGGGTTTTCTGAGCTCCTCTCCTCAGGTCTGTACTTGATAGACGGACGAGCAGCTAGCTACCCATCTTTTTACGCCTTTTGTATGCGTCAATAACTGAAATGGAAGAGGGGAAACCTGGTCATCTTTCAGTCATCTTCTGACCAAAATGTGCTTTTTATACGATCAGACCCTCTTGCAGGAATGTCTGCTAACGATAACTAAGCTAACTCCATGGTTTGGTTTTTGTGGGTTAGTGAGTTATGCACACAGACTGGCGGAGAAAATTCGAGGGGAATATGGAGAAATACCGCCGTCAGATCGTAATACCGAACGCTGATCCTATTACACATTCTAGTCCCTTAACCAAGACTATAGGGGGAGTAGCAGTAGCAGTAGCAGTAGCTGCACATAAGGTGGTTGCATATATGAAACGAAAGCAAGCAGAGAATATTGAATTTGCTTGTTATTGTCAATTGGGATCCTCCTTCTCCTTTTCCCCTTGGTTTTTTCTAAGGGCAAATTCTTGGTTTGCCTAAAGTTAGTTTGTTTTAAGACCGCTTGAAAGAGCGCACGATTTTCTGATACGAAACCGACTTTAGCTCAAGCACTCGGGAATTTCATAATGGAAAATTTCTCTGCTTCTTTAGCTACTCTGGTTCTTTCAGTCGGTTTGCCAGCCAGCAAAGAGATCACAGGGAATTTCCCTGGGGCAAATTTTGCCTGAAATTGTCTCGCTCTCCTGATATGTCTTCTGATTACAAACATTCCAAAACGAGCAAACTTGGTTGCTGCTTCTTAAAACTGTTGACAATCTCAGCAAGCAAAGAAGAAAAAATGCCAGAGATGCCAGATATGAAATCGGATTTTCTCTCCTTATATAAGCCTTAGCTTTCGTGAAGGTTGGAGTTCCAAAAAATGTAAACAGCTGTCATTTTTCATTTTGATTTCTTTGGACCTCCGTAGCAAGCTGACTCTTTTCCCGACCAACAACCACACATGGCTCGATATTTCTTTCAAAAAAACCTTCAATATTTTTTCTACCTGCATAGAAAACGATGCGGAGATCGAGCATGACTTGTTTTATTCGCGATGAAATATGCTCATACCCTATTGACAGCCAAGCTAGGGCTCTACTTTCCATAAAATTGCCTGCATTACATTCTTTTAACCTTACCCTGATTTAGTGCTCGACTCTGTTTATAAACGAGAGCCCTGGTATACTGTGAAATTGATGTAGATAGGTTTGCAGTAATAGTCCACAGACACTTTTTTCTCACAGCCTCCATGCGGTGGTACGTAAATTGGCCGTTGCTCGAGCTCTTCTCTACTTGAAATATGGACTTGCGGGGTCCCGCAAGTGGAGAAGGAGGAGAAGAGGAACAAAGACTTATGTGCAATGAAGTTAGTATAGGGGGAAGGGAAGTGTCATGCGGGGTGTTCAACTGTTTATGGCCGTGTTTGGAATCCCTTCTTCTTTTAGCTGGAAATTCCCTGAATTGGGGGAGACCCTGAAGCAGAAGTGAAAGCTTTAGACGTCGTCCCTTGGGAGCTATGCTCATGCATCTTGTTCCACTACGAGTAAAACATGTGGAATAATAGTAGGCAATAGGACGAAATCACCCATAGCAAAGCACTCCCCACGTTTCTGTAGGTGACAATTTATTAGCCGAGTCGGGAGCATCGAAATTGATTTTATTTCTATGCAAACCACCTTCTAGAAAATGACCACATTTAGCCCGACCATTAAGATGAAACGTTTATGGGATATTTGCGTGATATGTAAGAGGAAAAAAGTTGCGCCATTCTCCTTTTTGCACACCACTTAATCTCCCGCTAATTGGAAAGCCAATGCTTCATAACAATAATTAGATAAGAAAAAGTATTTTTGTTATTGCAAACGAGGCCTTTTTAGTCCCAAAAAAGGAGGGGGTCAGCAAAGTGGCCAAAGCATTTTAAGCCCTATTGTGCATTGTGTGAGCGTGTGAAAAAAGAGGTACATTTGCTTACAGATGGTGCGACTTTGGCCGAGTCGGTGTCGGACAAAAAGTTGAACTTCCAGCAAGAAAACCATTTTTCAAGCTCCGTTTACCCACAAAAAGGGTTGGGGGAAAATGGGGCGCGCAATGAATCTTGTTTACACTCGTGCTTTCCAAAGTTCAAAAACTTTTTGTGTCCAGCATAGGATAGGTGATCATCTGGATTTTCATATATTTTTCAGCTTGCAAGAGGAAAGACGACTCGCCCGACCACCAACAGCCCCCCAAGAAACCCCGTTTAGTCTTTACGGACCTCCAGCGCCGTACCCTCCAGGCTATTTTTAAGGTGAGTCTCCATTGTAATCGTACTATCAATGTTGATTTGTTTGACTTTCAACCATTATCACGTCATTCTATTCATTATTATATTATTGTTGTTGTGTTTCAATGTGGACATTCATTCAGAGTTGTGAAAGGTTTCAAAGCGTTTTGTTTTGAAGTCTTTCATGCTGAATTGGAGTAGACACGAGTTGGACGTTGTTGGAGTATCAAGTGTGGCTTATACAATCTCACGAATCATGCAGCAGTTGTAGTTGGTCAAAAACAATCACAAAGCCACAAGTTTTATCCTCATCATCTCAAGATTTGATTACGACGTCGATGTTTTTTACGAGCTCTTTTCTCTGTGGCACACAATCATCATGCAATCCATGTACATTGTCAATGACAGTCAAAAAACAAGACAAGCCGTCTCATATTTACTTATATCCACGATCACGTATGGTTTTCTCTTCATCGTAGCGTAAGTCTTTTTCCCTCAAAGTTTCTCAGCAAATCTTTCCATTTTCACAACTCAAATGCAATTTTCTGAGTGCTGGCACCTTGATGTACTTTTAATAAACAAACCTGAACTTGTCCCTCATTTATGGCTCTTCTCAAATGTAAAATGCAGGGTACAAGTAAAGACAATTGTTTCTTCTTTTATCAAACGAAAACCGTCCTGTTTACAGGAGACCAAGCGTCCCTCCAAAGAGATGCAAGTTTCAATTGCCAGACAGCTCGGACTTCAGCCCACCACGGTGGGCAATTTCTTTATGAACGCAAGGAGGAGGTTGCATGATAAATGGGATAGCAATGACTACGACCCCACTGCCGATCCAGACGGTGGGGGTGTTTTGATTGCCCACAAACACGATGCCAATGCCAACGATGCGTCCGCCCTCATTGTGGGGAGCGGCGGTGGGGAGTTTCTAGATCCCCACCAACTTGCCCACCATCAACACCAGGTCCACCACCATCATCCCCATCAGGGGGGTCTTGTGGTCGACACCCTCGGGGCCGGGGGTGGCATGGGGGTGCATGATATTCATCAGCAATACGAGGAGCATACTGCGCCCACAATGTCCCACCACCACCACAGTGAAGAGCGGCCCACTGCCAATGGGGAGAGCAGCAACTCTTCAATTGCAGATGCCCACAACAACCCCACAAAGTCCACAACTAGCAATGCTACCCCTGGTGATGAACAGGATGACCCTGGGTTCGCCCTGGAAGCCATCAGTCAGGTCATTGGTGATCAATCAGAACATGTGCCACAAGAACAACAACAACAACAACAACAACAGCCTAATGGAAGTGATGCTGCTGCTGCTGTTGTTGTTACTGCAACAACAACAACTCCCACCTGTGTCTACTCCCTTACCTCCCTGTGATGAATGTTTACAAACAAACCAACCTGTCTAACAGCAATAATGTCCGTCCAGTTCAGCCACACCTAGTACCTAGCAATCCTCACCCCCAACCATTTTTTTTGCTTGCCAATGTTTTCAGGAGACCAAGAGGCCCTCCAAGGAGATGCAGGTTACCATTGCCCGTCAGCTGGGCCTTGATCCGTCCACCGTGTCCAACTTTTTCATGAACGCCCGCCGGAGATCGGTGGACAAGTGGAAGGACGACACCCTGGTCGGCAAGGACCAAGACAACGACAACCTTGAGAGTGAAGATGAGGAGGAACTCATCGAGGACGACTACGATCAGGAGGACCCCACTCCTCCTCCCCAACATCACCACCATCAAGCTCAAGCCATGGCGCTCACCACCCGATACCAGGAGAAGGTCAACAGCTCGGCACAGAACACCGTCCTCGTCACAGCCAACCCGGCTGCTGTCGTGCAGCACGTCCAGCATGGCGACGCGCTCACGCCGACGGCGGCGCTCGACTTGTGACCCGCGCCACGAGCCCGGCCGGTCATTGTGCCGAAGAAGTCTCCCTCCTCCTCCGCCAAGAACAACAACAACAACAACAGAACAACAGTGCTGAGAATCTTCCACCAGCCGGTCAAATCAACCACATCAGCTGTCTCTTCGATTACACTTCCGAATGACCGGCACGCTGCTGGCGCGCGCGTCTTGACCCTGCCGGCAAATCCGGCTCCGGTTCGAATCGTGCGCCGAGGCACCTTTTTGGAAGACGATGACAAAGAGTAAGCTGAAGAAATTGCAAAGCATAATCGCCTTAACCAGTCCATATAACGAACCACAGACTTGACTCGTGATTTTGTTGTTCTTGACAAAAATATTCTATATATTTAATAACAATATTGCCACTTAACGAGCACTGATCAAATGGGGCCTTCTCTCGTCACTTTCAACTGTTGACTCAGCTGATGATTTTACAATGTTACCTGCAATCGAAACTTAAGGGGAAAATATGCAAAAACACATCATATATACATCCACACCCGAAATCATCATTTACCCTTATTTTTGTACAGAAAAAGTACTGAAAAAATGAGGCAAAATATCTTGCATTCACGAACGAGGGTCTCTTAAGAATAAAATGAGCCTAGGAAAAGCGAGCGTCTACAAAACCAAAACTATTGATTGTTCAAAACGTAAACAACCTAACCTGCTTTTTGTCCTAAATAATTGTAACATTATGAGAATCGATTTTTATCATGGGCCAAGCCATGAAAGATAGCCAAAATATTTTACCTTACAGAGTCGTCATTCTCGATCCCACCCCGGCAAAAATTTTGCTAATTTCAAGTAACAAAAACCAAACAAGAAAAAAGTTGTCAAAAAACGGAATCCTATCATGAATTAATATGAATCATGATCTCTAGTCTTTTTCTCAATCAATCCATTATAGTAAAAAGAAAACACTCCTAGTCTCTTTGCATTATTATGAAACACATTTTATTTCTAGTCCTGTTAAAAACAAAGAAGTCGGCAACTAAAACGTATGAGCTTTTGTTTTGAATTATGATATTTTTTGATCTCCTGGAAAAATGCATTTGTATCTGTATATATTTTTTAAACCATTTAATGCTAGTCTATCAAACGAATTGTCTCAATTATAATTTTGCCATACTAATTAATTCTCATTAGTTTTAATAATATGTGCAATTTAAGATAGTCCAACTAATTTTTATTAAAACTGTAGGAGCTCTCCCAACTTCGCAAAACATTTCCAAAAAAGAAGAATTATTTTTTTGCTTTACGTATTTACATCATGTATCTGAAACAAATTAAAAAAATCAAGGCAAATACTGCCTAAGCTTTCTTGATTATTATACCTTCCTCTAAAGAATGAGACCCCTGCAAGAAATTGATGCTGGCAAAAATATAGAAAGAGAAAAACATTTTTAGCTAGGCTTTAATCAAGAAAAATATAAACAGAAAATAATGTGCTTGTGTGAGACATGCTGAGTAAATCTGTTTTGTAGTATGAGCACCTTTAAAGTACTGACCATATTCTAATGAGAAATAAATAATATCTATCAACAATTATCAATTTTAATTAAAAATTAGATACCCCAAAAAATTGTGTCGTGAAACAAACATGCATATACACGCACCACTATATTAAACCAAATCATCAAATCGAATGAAAAAAAACGTTACAAAATATCCATTAACCACACACATCACACACGATTATTGTAATTTCATATAAAAGAACCAGAAGAAGTAACATATTATTTGATTTGCAATAAGAAACTAAGTAACAACTTATTATTGAACATGAGAAAAAAAGATAATAAAACCGCTGTTAAACAATGAAAAAAATATTTAAGATTGCTCCTTTTTCTTTGAGTTTCTGCAACTTGACCACAATGTATCGCCTTTGCCCATCTCTTCACCTTCGGCGATCGTATCAGGAAGTTTATGTTCAGCAGTCTCCGGTAAAAAACTCACCAGGAACCTAATCAAAAGAGGTCATTATTTTATTTTAGAAACATTAAAACGTATTTTTCTTAAGAATTTGTGTATTTCAAGCATTTGAATGATTCTGTTTAAACTTCTTCTTTCTTAATTTCTTCATTGCTTTCTCTTTTTGAGCTAGCGCTTCGGTGGCTCGCCTTTCCGACTGCGGATCGAGGTTACGAATCATGGCCTCGATTTTGTCCAGTCTCTTGACAGTGGCATTGGCAGCCAGATCCTCCATGGCAGTGTCGTAAACAAAGTTGTCACCAACAGCCACGGTCTCCTCGAGGTTGTATACAGAGTGATCTGTACCATGGGGCATGAATACCGTCTCTCCTTCGTGCTGGAGGCCGGAGGTCACTCGTTTCCCATAAAATGACCTCGACCTAAGTTGAGGCAAGATATGCAGGTTCCAGATTCCTCCACGTGTGGCGTGATTAACAGGCTCATCCGAGCAGGCGGGATCACAACTGTATTCGGAGCTGAACTCCAGGATGTCTTTGGGCAACCAGACCCACCATTTCGTACCGACAAAGAGAGCGTTGAAAGCATCCGTGGAGCCAGGATCCTTGTGCATGTTTGTCCCTGAAGAAACACCAGCCTGATTTCAAAACAAACAAATTTACTCGTTTGAAACTAAATACCGGTATCTTCTGTCGCTAACAAAACATAGGCTTGGTAAACATAGCCAAATGGAGTGAAGATGTCTTCTGGCATGGGAGCTGGTCTCTTATAATCGTCCATCAATATGGTCTGTAAAAATATATTTTGCAAAAAAAGATAGTATGTGACAGTTGGATCACCTTAATTTTC
>JAAUYL010017516.1_pt1 | contig 24938 bp, 21 predicted proteins | sample 7278011 | NCBI WGS metagenome assembly JAAUYL01 (sample SAMN14350225, study PRJNA611818) | marine sediment metagenome | isolation source: surface marine sediment (1.8m) | place: French Polynesia: Moorea | collected 2018-08
GTTGGACGATATAACTAGAAAATATCGTAAGCAGTGCATCGCGTGGCAATAGCGCCCGCACCCATCACATCCGCTTAGAATCCAGGGTGTTTTAACCCCTGGAGACATCAATTGTTTAGGACTACCGGTTTTTGACCTTAGTAATCCTTGTACACATTGTATCCGTAGTATTTAGGTCGAGAATCTAATCTTACATGAAGCCAAGCCACTCCCCCACCCGCCGTACTCACCCAAAGCGGACTATCTGAAATCTGTTGTTGCACAGTTTGTCCCACAATTCGCCACAATGCCTGTTTTTGAGGATCAGGCGCATGGCGAATGAAGGCTGCTAAATGGGAATAAGCTGAAAACAGAGTTCCTCCTGGAGAAGAATTTGAATCTATTGGAGATGGAACCACAAGTATTGCATCTTTGCCTAAATTTTCAAAGACAACAATTCCATTGTTAACATCATCAGTTGTGAAATAATTCGCAAATGTCATTTTGTCTGGGTTGCTTGCCAACCCAGGAGAATTAAGCAACACAAATTCAAATTGACGCTTGAGAGTATCTTTAGTAATAGGTGGTGTCTCCCAACGATATGTTAAAAAAGGCGACTCAGATAAAAGTGAAATGAAGAAGGCACAGAAGTCTGAGTCAGACTGCCAAAGGTTTAAAACCTCAGCATAAGATATCGGTTTACTATTGTAAGTAACTATGTATTTATGAACGCGACCTTCGTTCAGAATTTCATGGTTAGCATCAAACATTTGTTTATCACAACGTGATTTTATCTAGGGTTTGCTTATGGAAAGTCTTTTGGTTGAGGTAGGGAGTAGGGAGTAGTTAAGAGTTAGGATAAATGGGAGTTATAGAGAATGGCCGTTCATAATAGTCAAAGTGATTTTTCTGCCTCCCATTACCCTACAATCCTCACTTTTTCAGCTCGCTCAATCGAAAAGCTCGCACTTTTTACGGGCTTAAAATTGCTCAAACCTTTATATATCAATACGCGCGATATTTAATCAGCAAGCCCTATCTAAGATAGAAATTTCACTTGCTAAAGCCTTAAGTTAAGATAGATAGGGCTGAAGCCCTACTACAAACAATCAGGACTTACGCAGAGACTCTACTTATGGCGAGGACGAATACCATTCGCCCCTACAGATTGTGGTTTAACAGTCAATTTGCGTAAGTGCTGACAATATTACACTTCAAGCCTAAATATTAATACTTTGGGGAATATTCTCTGGGAGCATAAATTCGTAAGGCATCAAACGCTCAGGACTTTGATTCCTTTGATTAATAGTAGTCGCTGCTGCATTCAAACTTTCTTTAAATTTGTTCAAAGCTAATTGTAATTGCTGATTTTCTGGGAAAGCAGATGCATAATAATTGCCTAGATTCGTATGGTGAACTGAACCAAGTAAGTACAGGGTATTAATCTGATTTTGAGCTTGAGTTAAGGAGGGTAAACCCTGCATAAAACTTTCCCGATCTTCAATGCTAGTCGGTGGCATCAGATAACGAGCTAACGGAAATCCAGGTACATACATCATATAAGTTTTTTGGGAAAAATTAACTGCCGCGTGTTGGGCACTGGCGGTAAAAATAATCGTAGAGACCGCTTTAACTAAGTAATCTCGGGTTTTAATTTGTCCTTGACTATCTTCCCCAAAATTTTGTATTCGTCCTCCGTCTAAGGAAACCAAGGTAGCTGCCCAATTTTCTAAGTCTTTATCTGCCACAATGGCTGCATCGTCAGCATAGTAGATAGATAAATAATCATTAACCCAGGTATGAATGGCATCCCAAATTAATTGAGCGTCATCTCGATAGGGATAGATAGGTAAAGTATCAGAATTGTTCACCCCGCGAGCGATTAACGTTTGAGGAAAATCAATAGCATTAAAGTTAAATAAATAACTCTGAGTTCCTCTAGCAGCAATTGATTGATCTGCCCCGACAGTGCTAGCCAAGAGTGAATCTACTGCTTCTCCAGGAGCAACTAAAATGGCGTGGGCACCATAATTAATCAAAACAGTTCCCTCGAAATGAGGAATCAGCAGATTTCTCAAAGGATGATTTTCTGGCAAATAATTGTAGGTCGGTACAATAAAAGGCTCAACCACTAAATGAGTTCTACCTAAATGGGAAATCAATTCGTGATAATTAGAATCAGCCATTTGTACAATATTTTTCGCAGTCATCCAAGGTTCATCAGCATCTAGTGGTGTAAACAACACCCACTCCTCACTAATGGTAGTCTTTTGATAGCTAATAGCTACTGGAAATAGGGAACGAGAAGAAGACCCCTGTGGAGGAACAGCAAACAAGGCAATGGGAGCGGAAATATACTTTTGTTGGGTAAGATCGTCGGTGATGAAATTGCCATTGGGTAGACCCTCCAGTATTTTATAATCAGAAGCATAAAGCCGCCCCTCTGCTAAAGCATTAGATAAAGAATCTGTGAGTCCAAATTTTTCAGCGATCGCTTTATACTTTTCTTCAGTAATTGGTAAGCGAAAATCCATTTGGGTAAATTGCTTTAATACAAGAGGGTTTGGTCCAGCAACTTGTAAATAAGCAAAAATGAGGTCTTGGGTAAAACGATTAGAAATAGCAGGCTTTTCAATAACTTGATACAACTTATTGTAGTCATCAAGAGTAAGGGCTTCTGATTCCTCTGTATTTTCTTCCTCAACTCTTTCCGCTATCTTCGCAACGAACTTCACGATATTTTCTAGACGGTTAATAATAGCCAACTCATCAAAAGCAATTGATTTTTCCCGTTGCTTCATTCCAAATAATTGACCGATAGTGCTATCAATTTCTCGAAAATGTTTGTGTACAACTCCCTCAAATATGCTTTCCTTCTCGTTCAAATCAGGGAAAATTTTTGGTAAATTTACTTCTAGTTTTTCAATTAAAGCTAGAAGACTTTCTTGAGTTTTCGGTTTACTAATATCACTGTCAAGAGATTCTATATCTTTAGTGAGTTCAGCCCAATCATTTTGATATAAGTCTAAAGCATTCTCCTTTTTATAAAGATAGCTATTAACAACAATTGTAATGAGATAATATACCACCTTAACTATCCAGGTAAGACTTGGAAAAGCCCCCTTTGGTAAATTAGGAAAAGCGATTCCTAAAGTATTTTCTATTAGCTTATTTTCAGGGACATCAGTGAATGCCAAGGGCTGTAGATAACTATAGTTATATTTGTAAGCTTTATCTGGAAACAAAATCGTTTGACGTAAACGGAGCAAAAAGATAGCTAGTTTAATTAGGGAATGGGAACTTTTGCGGTCAATTTGAGTCATCGTTAAAACCTCAGTTTTTATTGTTTATAGTTTCCTCAGATGTGTCATTTCAGTTATTAGTACCGACTGCTGCTTGAAATACTGAAATTTATTTTTTTGACCTCCTTAAAAGTTGTTTGAGAAGTCATCTATCCCCCTAAATCCACCTTAATAAGGGGGACTTGACCTTGTATTTCCCCCCTTGAAAAGGGGGGCTAGGGCGGATCTAAATCAAAATTCATACTTTTCAAACAAGTTCTTAAAAGGCCAGGAGTTTTGAGACCTTATTTTATTCTCAAAAAATAGCTTTAACCCGAAATAACATTAATTTAGCTTAATCAACTTTATTAGACTTGTGGTCAAAAGTCAAGACTCAGATATTGCACCAAAAAAATTTAGTAATCCTTATGATAATTGTGATTAAATTTCGGTCTACAATTTGTATCTATAGCAATATGATTTGAGTTGTGAGATATTGGAGAATTTTAGGGAACAGGGAAGAAGAAAATGTATCTTATTCAAGGGAACAGAGAACAGAGAACAGGGAACAGGAAAGAAGAAAATGTATCTTATTCATAAGATAACTGCTATATTCTATCCTTTTAAGGAACATCTCAATTCTCACATCTCATTCCTGATTGCTATATCTATAGTATTTAGGTCGAGAATCTAATCTAAGAGGTTGTTTGAGAAGTCATTTATCCCCCTAAATCTCCCCTTAATAAGCTATGCTTTATAACCATCTTTCTTAACACAGAAATGTAGACATTAGAGAGAAGTTATGTATTTGCTATTCAATGCAGATTTCAGGAGAGTAAACCTATACAATTAGAGGCTTTTCTCCCCCAACCTCCCCATCTCCCCACCCCCCCATCTCCCTATCATCAAAGGGTTTTAGGAGTTCTTTATAAGGGATAGCTGAATAAGGGGGACTTTCCTTTGTATTTCCCCCCTTTTCAAGGGCAGGGCTGTTTCAAACTCAAATAAATAATCTATTAAGGGGAGTTGGGGCACCTAATCCGGGATTTGGGGAAAAGTTAGGAAAAACGGGCGATTTTCAAAAGTTCCCAAATAATCTTGGTCAAATCAACGGAATTTCCGAAAAATCCATGGAATCACCAAAATTATAAGTACGATCTTCTTTGGGGAAAATTCTGGGTAAAGCCTGGAAAATTCTCCCCTGCTCCTGTGATCCCTCCTCCCTGCCGTTGATTGCTTATTATTAAGTCATTGCGACTGGAACTCCTGGAAGGAAGCAATCTCTAAAATCCCTGAGATTGCTTCCTATCCTCGCAATGACAATTTTTCAGCCAGATTCTATATGAGACCTCATGTTATTGGTCAGAGATTACTTCCGAGTTCTGAGTTCTGACTTCTGACTTCTAACTACGCACCACCCCGTAACTTATCCAACACACTCCGGTCTTGCAAAGTCGAAGTATCTCCAGCAATTTCCTGACCTGCAGCCAAGGAACGCAACAACCGTCGCATAATCTTACCAGAGCGAGTCTTCGGTAAATCCTCCGTAAACCGAATCTCACCAGGACGAGCGATCGCTCCTATCTCCTGTACAACGTGCTGCTTCAACTCTTTCTCCAAAGCTGCATCAGCCTCCCGTTCCCCTTCCAAAGTCACAAAAGCCACAATATCCTCACCCTTAACCTCATCAGGCTTACCAACAACCGCAGCCTCCGCTACAGCAGGGTGAGACACCAACGCCGACTCTACTTCCATAGTACCCAGACGATGACCAGACACATTCATCACATCATCAACACGACCCATTACCCAAAAATAACCATCCTCGTCTTTATGAGCACCATCACCAGCAAAATAAATATATTCCCCATTTTTCGGGCGTAGATATTCCCAATAAGTGCGACGGAAACGATCGTCATCACCATAAACAGTCCGCATCATTCCAGGCCAAGGATGCTTAACCACCAAATAACCACCATTATTACCATCCACTGCTTCTCCTTCTTGATCGACAATATCAGCAATAATGCCAGGGAAAGGCAAAGTTGCCGAACCAGGTTTAGTAGAAGTTGCACCGGGTAAGGGAGTAATCATAAATCCACCAGTTTCAGTTTGCCACCAAGTATCAACTATTGGGCACCGCTCTCCACCAATAACCCGATGATACCACATCCAAGCTTCTGGGTTAATCGGTTCTCCTACTGTTCCCAACAAACGTAGAGAACTTAGATTTCTGGAGTTGGGATGTTCTTCTCCCATTTTCATTAATGCTCGGATAGCAGTAGGAGCGGTGTAGAAGATGGTAACCCCATATTTTTCTACTACATCCCAGAGACAACCAGGATTAGATGCTCTGGGTGCGCCTTCATACATGAGGCTGGTAGCACCGTTAGAGAGGGGGCCGTAGACAATATAACTGTGACCTGTAATCCAGCCGACATCTGCAGTACACCAATATACATCTGTGTCTTGCAGGTCAAATGCCCATTTATTGGTAACGTGGGTATAAAGATTATAACCGCCTGTGGTGTGTACGACTCCTTTGGGTTTGCCTGTTGTGCCACTTGTGTAGAGGATAAATAGCATATCTTCACTATCCATCGGTTCCGCTGGACATTCCCCAGAAGCACCTTTTTGCAGGTCATGCCACCAATGGTCTCGCCCAGACTCCATGTGAATTTCTTGGGCAGTGCGTTTGACAACTAAGACATTTTCCACGCTAGGGGCACCTGCTGTTAGTGCCTTGTCTACTTGGTCTTTGAGAGGAACAATGGCATCTTTGCGCCAACCTCCATCAGCGGTGACGACTAATTTGGCCTCAGCATCAACGAGCCGGTTTTTGAGGGCATCAGCACTGAATCCACCAAAGACAACTGTGTGGGGTGCGCCAATTCTTGCACAGGCTAACATGGCGATCGCTGCTTCAGGAATCATTGGCATATAGATACCAACGCGATCGCCTTTTTTTACTCCCAATTGCTTAAATACATTTGCCATCTGGCAAACTTCCCTATGTAGTTGGGCATAAGTTAGGGTGCGAGAGTCTCCTGGTTCCCCTTCCCATATTAGGGCTGCTTTATTCCGTCGCCAAGTGGTTAGATGACGGTCTAGACAGTTATAGGAAATATTAATTTTGCCGTTAATAAACCATTTTGCAAAGGGTGGTTGCCAGTCGAGAACTTTGTCCCATTTTTGGAACCAATCTAATTCTGTTTCGGCTAGTTCTGCCCAAAATCCTTCTGGGTCAGTTCTTGCTTTTTCGTAGAGTTCTTTGTATTGGTCTATGCTTTTAATATGGGCTGCTTGGGAAAATTCTTCTGGTGGTTGGAAAAGACGTTTTTCTTGTAGGATTGATTCAATAGTTGATTCTGACATTTGTTTTTTGTATTTATAGTTACTGCTAATAGTTATTGTGAACCTAGATTGACACTGCTTCATAAAACCGATATAAAACGTCACTAAGCGTGATATTTTACTGTTTACTTCCTGCTTCAACTGAGGCCGTCGGCGGTTACTCATCCACAGGCATTCACGGGTCTTGCCCGACCGCATTTCTTAAATTAATACTTGCATTCAGATCGCGGTCTATAGATATCCCACAATCGCGGCAGTCATAAGTTCTCACATTTAACGGCATATCTTGGACATGACCGCAGTTTGAGCCAGTTTTTGATGATGGAAAGAATCTATCAACGACTACTACCTCAGAGCCGTACCAGTGAGTTTTATATTCTAGCTGTCGTCTAAACTCATAAAATCCTTGATCTGCTATTGATTTCGCCAGCTTATGGTTAGCTAACATACCGCTAATATTCAAATCTTCTATAGCAACAACGCTGTGGTTTTTAGCTAGATATGTTGTCAATTTGTGAACTGTGTCAAGACGGATGTTAGCTATTTTTCTATGTAGCTTGGCAATTTTGAGTTGTGCCGCCCTCCAGCTAGCAGAACCAATTATTTTATTTCGGTGCAAGTATTGTAGTCTGGAGAGTTTGTCTTCAAAGGAGCGGTAAGATTTCGCACCAGGGAAAACAACTCCCGTACTTAAAGTTGCTAAGGCTTTTACACCTAAATCTACACCTACAACTTCAGTAGTTTTTGGAGTTGAAGTGGGAGTAAATTCATAACTACAGCTAAGATACCATGAACCTCCTTGTTTACTAATAGTTATTTTCTTCGGAGCCACCTCAATGGGTTCATAAGTTCTAACGATACCAATAAAAGGTAATTTATGATTCCATCCGTTTAATTTTATCGGTTTCCCACAATTATCAATTGTGTTTGCGAAGCATTCCGAAGGAAAGGAATCATGTTGACCTTTCTTCTTAAACCTTGGGTGTTTACCTAATCCTTGAAAGAACCTTTTAAATGCCTCACCCAAGTGGATGAAAGCGTATTGATAAACTCTAGAAGACAAGTTTTTCATCCAAGGATTCATAGGTTTTGTGTGGTTGGTAAAAACTTCTCTCAATTTACGGGCATTAGGTTTATAGCCATCTTTATATGCTGCGTTCCACAAACTTAAACCCCAGTTGTAACACCACCTGGAATAACCTGCGTGTTGAGCCATCATGGTTTTCTGCTTGTTATTCAGTTTGAGCTTAGTTCTGATGGATTTCATCTATGGGTATTGCCAGTATAATGGTATGCTTAAATACCTATTATATCGTTATTCTCTGATTAAGTCAATGCTCCACGGACTAAAGTCGCGTGGATTCTTATACCTTTTAGTTTGAATCTAAAAATGTTGTGGGGTATTTGCACAAACTTTTGATTAGTTTTTTTACCTAGATTAATCTTCTTTTTCATCCCTGGATTAACACCTACAACAATAGTAGATATGTTGTTTTCCCTACACCAGTTGATTAAATATCTAGCTGCTTTATTTAAGTAATCTCTAATTTTATGGTTTCGATTTATTGTAATGCGCGCCTTGCTTTTTGGTGAAAATTTTAATGCCCTGCTTATCCTTAATAGACTGCAATCTAGAATTCTCCTTGTTGTACCACCGGTTGATTGATTTAAGTTTTCTACCGTCTAAAATAAACGATGACCCAGTATTTGAGACACAAGTTGCACTTATTGTCTAAACCATGGTCTATGGCTATTGGATTCTCAGATTTTATTGTTTCTTGTGGCTTCTCTTCTGTAACAAATTCAACTTCAAAAAACCTCGCATCAAATCTAGGAATTATCCTTTTCATGTCGGCTCTTAGCCGAAACTTCCTTCAGATTTTTACCAGTTAATCTTTCAGGAAAAGGGATTTTTACTGCACCATATTCAGCTTGGAATTTTCTAGACATTGGGATCTTAAAATACCCGTTTCTTACCTTAATTCTTGGTATTATTAGAGGAAAATAGCCTTCTTTATTTAGATATTTAGGTAATCGTATTTGTTCAAACCGATAATTACCTTCTTTAGCCTTCTCTATTAAGTTGAAAAATGACTTAAAAGACCTGTCTACAACTTTTAGAGTTTGCTGTGCAATGTCAGTTTGAAGTAGCTGGTAATTTTCATTATCTTTGCAATCATGGTAATTTGACTCGTACCTTAAATATTCACCCTCAGAAAAATAAAACTGTCGCACAGCAATATTGCCCTACATTGTACATATTTTTGGTCAATCTACACAATTGTCTTAAAGCTTTAAATTCCTGGCTAGACAAGTTTCTAATTTTGTTCTTTTGGGTTAGATACATAATTAATTTTCGCGCTTATCATACATATTACAGCGAAGCCTTTAGGAATGTCAATTTGACTACGGGTTAAAACCCGTAGCGTCGTTTCCATCCAGCCGTTAAAACAGACTTACTGATTTTTTTTATGATGAACATAAGAATCTTTATTTTTTAAGGTTTCTTAAGATTTGTAGGGCTAATCCTATCGTGTTTACCTCGAATATTGCATACCACTTAAAGGGAAATTAGTCAATAGATGAGAATGTATTATTCTTGCTCCTTGGCAATATTTTGATTAGTTATAATTCCCTAGTTATTAATCCCTAATACTGACCATCGAACGCTACAATATAAGTTATGATATAAAACGTTTTTCAAGATTCATTAAGATGGGTCTTATGCTAGGAGGATGATTGCAAGCAAGAGAAATCGAGCCTAAGCTAAAACAACTTAGCCGTCTTGCCTGGTCAGCCGAACCTGCGTTAGCCCAGAGGTTAGATGAAGTCAGGCGCTGGATTAAGGATATTAGACCAGGCTTACTGACCCAGAAAGGTGTCCTAGTAGGATTTTTGTTAGAATTAATTAAGGATGGAGAATTTTGGTTAAAATTACAATCTTTAACAAATGAAGAAAGGCAAATATTTTTGCAGCACCTTCCATCTCCAGTTATATACTGGTATGAAAATCTTTTTCCAAAATGGTTTAATGAAAATGATCATAAATTTTATATATGGAAACAAAAGTTAAGATCGGGAGAGTTTAATCAAGAAGATGCTGAACTAATAGAATCTGTCGCTCATCAGATTAAAAGTCGTGATGGTTGTGTTGTACATCGTTATATTGCAGATTTGTCTATGGCAACAGATGTAATTGTAAGTAGTAGCACAGGTAAGCCTCTCTGTGTTCAACTTACTACTATGTCCGGTGAACTTTGTCACGATAAGTATAAAGAATGGAAAGATACATTAAAGCAATGGGAAATTAGACGGGGTATTTTTGTTAGTTATAATCCCGGTCAAGATCGTTCTGTTATTAAATTAGTAAATCTTGTTCTGCATAATAGCAAACATTTAAAGGAGGCTAAATACATTAAATTTTGTTTTAGATAGGAATTCGATAGATTTCCATGAAATCTAGGACTTATGTACCTCAACTAAGAAACAGGGTTCTTGCTTTCGTCGAGAAACTGGGTTTCTGCCTAAGTCCTTAAATCTTGATTTGTCAATAAAACTATACATTTTAACAGTAGGCAGCATATATGGTAACAACTAGCACAACTCTGTCAAATAAAGAACGTTTAGAAAAAGTTTGGCAAGCTTTCCAAGCGGCCCAAAAGTTACAAGAAGACCGCCTAGCTTGGGGTATTAATCATGTCAACTTATATGTCGAAAATGTTGATGGAGATTGGCTGGAAAACTGGGGTGAAGATGAGGAAGAAGAATTAGGTGAAAAACTTGTGGTAAATTCATAATTCAAAGTCAAAAGTAAAAAGTAAAAATTCTAGAAAGACTCTAACAATGACTGAAGTGTAAATTAGCGGTGGTATAAACGATCGCCTTCATATTTAACTGAGATGAAGGACGATCGCTATATCATTTAGTTTTGACTTGAGCTGATAGCTGATATAGAATCCGGGTAATTAGTTATCGTATCGCGCTCGGAGTCAGGACTCAAGAGTCAGGAGTCAGGAGTCAGGAGGCAGGAGAAATATTGGATTTGAACTATTAAATTTTTAAATTCGTATTCAATAGAACATCTGTATTAAGAGGAAGTAATTTTGCGATTACTGTATAACCGGATTTTATATGATAGCTGAATGCTTCAAGCTATATTATAATGCCACAGGTTGAATATTTAACTCAGTTTGCCACTCAGTTAAAGGCTTTTCCCAATTTTCTTCCCACTTTTGGGCAAATAATGGTTTAGCTTTGCTGCCCATCTCCCAACCTTTGGCGATCGCCTTAAGTAACTCAGGCAACTCTTCTGGTGTTAGTAGGGTTACCCCAATTAAACTATTAGCAATTAGCATTGTTGCTAGTGGATCGGGAAATTGAGCTAGATAAAATGCTTGTAAACCAATTTCACCTAGATCGGAAGTATCAAAACCTGTGATTATATGCCATATATCGTGGGTTTGACCAATGCGTGCGTTGAGATAAGTGACATCGGAGTCAATATTAACAGTAGTATACAAATCTTCTGCACTAAAACCCTTGGCTTTCATTGTTGAGGCATAAATATGTCCGAGAGATCCTTCGGGATATTGCAATAATTTATCTAAATTATGAGGTTTTGCTATATATCGTTGCCTAATCATTGCCAGTGCAGCATGATTATTTTGCAAATGTTTTACCACTAACTCAGAGGCAGGCATTTGAGTTAATGCTGTCGCCATTTCTTTAACAGGTTTGAGACTTTCATCTCCAGCAAGCATGGCTAAAAAAGGCTTGGCAACTTTCCACAATTGCCAATAATTTGGCTGTGGAGTTGCTGTTTTAGGAAAAGGGTTGAAAGACAATAAGTTTGTGAGTTTCATTGGGTAAATCTCCAAGATATTTAGTAAATTAATTTAATTCGAGCGTTCGTTATAAAAAAAGCAAAAAAAAACTTTTTTCCAGCTTGGAAAGCCTATCCTCTGTTGTCTGTTAGGAATTTAGAGAAGATTTTTCAGGATATTTCTCAAAATAAGTTATGAGCATTTCCATTAATAACGCCACTTGTTCGGCAAATATAGTTGAGTCATTTTTCCCCAGTTGGTCAACCAAAATCCCATCAATTGATACCGAAATAAATCGCGCCAATCTAAAATCCCTAATTCCTAAAAGTTCTGCGATCGCTTCCCTAGACTGCCGCTCGATTCGTTGAAATATTCTGTTATTCAGAATAGTTTCTACCTGACTATGTTGATAAAAATCTACCCAAATTGCCGTATGCTTCACGAGAATTTGCCTATATTCTAGCAAGAGTTGACCCAATATTTCTATACGTTCGGCTAAAGTCTTTCGAGTAGCAATCGCAGTGTTTAGGACAAGCACTTCCTGATGTCCCAACTCTTCCACCAATTGCTCAAACAGAGACTCCTTACTGGGGAAGTAGTGGTACAAAGCACCAGTGGAAATTCCTAAAGCTTTGGATATCTGACGAATCGTGACATTTGCAAATCCTTTCTCAGCAAATAAGTCAAGGGATTGGTACAAAAGTTCTTTGCGGTATTGGTCAGCATCAACAACTTTAGGCATTTTTTTTATATCGAACGCTTGTTATAAATATAGCAAATCAAGTATAGGAATTGTCAAGGAGGAACTCAGAAGTCATAAATTAGAAGTCAGAAGTCAGAAGTTATATTGTGTTCGGTTAAATAGTTGTTGTAATTAAAGTTGGTAGTAGGGCTTCAGCCCCAACTGTGGATAGGGCTGAAGCCCTACTACAAACAAAAACTTTATTATAAGTGATTATCCGAACATAATATTAGAAGTTAGAAGTTAGAAGTAATCCCTGGCAGAGTTTTTCCTGCGCAAATGTTTCGCAAACAGCATTTAGTAACGTGCTAATCTTTGCTTCGATTACTATATTGTAAAAATTTTTGTGAAAATATTGACCAAAAAATAGGGTCAATAGCCTCTACAAATTTTCCGGGTCAATATTTAACTCCCGCAGTTTTGTTGCAAATCGTTCCGCTCTTTCCTCAGCTAATCTGGCTTTTTGTTGGGCTTGTATAATTTCCTGTTGAGCTAATCTAGCTTCTTGTTGAACTTGTATAACCTGTTGTTGGGCTTCTATAGCTTTTTCATCAGGAGTAAGGGAACAAGCAAAAAATATTTACCCCATCAAAAGTCCAGTTACTGTACCTCATAACAACGGGAAGCGCTGTAAGTCAAAAATCAAAAGTCATTTTAAAGATAGCAGCCATAATATACTGCTTTGCAGTAGGAAGAATATAAGGAGTTTTAACCGAAGATGATATTATACTCTAATATTGTGGAACTAAAGTCTCAGAATCAGAGACAAAAAAATGAAGATAAGAAACTAACATAAGGCTAAAAAAATTAATATGAGACTTGACGAAGCAGTAGAATTTGCAGAAAATCCCGAACCTCGTTGCCCTTGTGTGCTATTATTAGACACCTCAGCATCAATGACAGGCACACCTATTCAAGCTTTAAATGATGGGTTGGAAACTTTTAGAGATAATTTAATTACTGATGATTTAGCCAAAAAACGAGTAGAGGTTGCTATTATTTCTTTTGACAATCAAGTGAAAATTGTCCAAGAATTTATTACTGCAGACCAATTTGAAAACCCAGTATTGACTGCTCAAGGACAAACTTATATGGGTACTGCTATTCACAAAGCTCTAGATATGATTGCCGCCAGAAAGTCAGAATACCGAAATAATGGTATAAGTTATTACCGACCATGGGTCTTTTTGATTACTGATGGAGAACCTCAAGGAGAATCAGAAAAAGTTGTCAAGGAAGCAGGCGATCGAATACAGCAAGAAGAAGATAACAAGCACGTTGCCTTTTTTGCGGTTGGTGTGGAAGGAGCAAATATGGATAAGTTGGGAGAAATAGTTCAGAGAACACCTTTAAAACTGAGAGGACTTGATTTTCGGGAAATGTTTATTTGGTTATCTGCTAGTATGCAGCAAGTTTCCCATTCTAAAGTTGACGAACAAGTAGCACTACCTCCTCCTGGTTGGGGAGCAGTTTAATTATAGATGGGGTGATGGGGTGATGGGGTGCTTACAAGGGTATGTTTTTTAGAATTATGCTCTTGGGTGTGAGAAGTGTGGGGAGAGGTGGAAGTGTGGGGGAAATTATGGACGATTTTTTTGCATAAAAAGACATACAGCAAGTTGAGATTTTATAATGAATCAAAGCGATCGCCTACCCCGCAAGTTAAAAACTTACCCCTGTAAGGGGATGGGGTGTATTGGAATATTTTTTAATCTTTGTCGTGTATCTCCTATATTCACGGACGACTCCTTACCTCAAAAATTTAATCCCAGGCAAAAATACCAAATGGCTTCTTATTCATCCCTTGATTTAGCAATGCCGATAATTTAGTGTAGTGCAGCAGTAAAAGTTTAGTAAATTATTAGTTTATGTCAATAGAAGCACAAAGTCAGTGGCGAGTAGTATCGGTATCGGTAACAGGTACAAGTCACGAGAAACGGGGGCAACCATGTCAAGATGCACATTCTTGGCAGATTTTGCCAGAGGGAATTTTAGTTGCTGCTGTTGCTGATGGTGCAGGTTCAGCAAATTTGGGAGATGTTGGTGCTAAAATAGCTGTCGGTGTTGGAGTCAAAACTATTTCGGAACAAAAGCTGTTGCCAAAAGATAATATTGGTTGGCAGTTTTTGTTGGTTGATGCTTTGAGGGCAGCGAAAAATGCTGTTATGGCTGAGTCTGAGGTGAGAGAGGTTGAGGTGCGGGAGTTAGCTGCAACTTTAATTTTGGTAGTGGCAACACCAGAGTTAGCTATTGCTGCTCAAGTGGGAGATGGTGCAGCGGTGGTGGGAGATGGAGAGGAGAATATTTTTCCAGTGACAGCACCCCAGACTGGTGAACATATTAATGAGACAACTTTTTTGATTTCTGAGCAAGGTGTAGAAACTGCTCAGGTAAAAGTCTGGTTAGGAAAACCCGTTCATTTAGCAATTTTTTCGGATGGGTTGCAAATGTTAGCTTTGAAAATGCCAATGGGGTTGCCTCATAATCCGTTTTTTGCGCCGTTGTTTAAATTTATGACGGTAGTGACTGATGAGGAAGAGGCAACTAAGCAGTTGGAGGAATTTTTGCGATCGCCAAAGGTGACAGGGAGAACTGATGATGATTTGACTTTGTTATTGGCAAGGTATGGTTGAAATCAGTTATCAGTTATCAGTTATCAGTTATCAGCGCTAAGAATAGTTTCAAGTGGTTTTCATTTCAGTAAACCACTGTAGGGACGTTCGCATTTTTGTTATGCAATGTCCCTACGAGGATTTGGTATTAATTCTGATATAAAATCCGGATAATTACTATATCCAAGTCATTGCGACTAGAAACGAGTGGAAGAAAGCAATCTCAAGGGTTTAAGAGATTGCTTCATCTCGTCGCAATGACGACTTTTCATCTGGATTTGATATAGCAGTCAAAGCAAAGATTAGGACATTTCTAAATCCTGAAACCCTCTGATATAGAATCCGGATAATTACTATAGCTTGCGTCATTGCGACTGGAACGGAGTGGAAGGAAGCAATCTCCTAAACCTATGAGATTGCTTCCTATCGTGGCAATGACGACTGTTCAACCGGATTTTATATGACAGTTTACTATTCCCTCTTCCCTATTCCCGATTCAAGTAGCGCTATACTACCCACGAATACCGCGAATCAGTTTAGCAGCAGCATGAGAAATGGCATAAATAATAATGGCAGTAACACAAGATCCTGCAACGATTAAACCTGCTTCTTAATTTTCTCAGGACTTACATGAGGCAGAAAAAACTAGGATTTGAGATTGCTTCCCTGTCGGTCGCAATGACGAAAATACGTTGTACTGCGTAAATCTTATTTCTGTTAAAAATTGGATATTTGCCCACTTTAATTGATTTTCTAGATAGCCTTTTGAGCTGCTAAGTTAGGTACTTGGGTAAAAGAGTTAATGAAATTTTTAATCTGGTTAATGTTATTTGTCCATAGTCCAGTTTCTTCATAGTATTTATTAGTTTTTCCAGGTTTAGAACAGAGAATATTTGCGCTAGTCACTACAGCACATTTATCATCACATACCCAATATTTAGAGTGGGTTCCCATTAATTTGAGTTGAAAATATTCAGGGTAAAGTTGTTTAAGTTCTTGTAGTTTAAACATAGCATTATATTTCCAAGTATTAGCGGGTGTTAATTTCCACCAACCATTACCAGGAATAATTATATTACCAATATCTTTTTGCCATCCCCAACCAATCTCTATTTTGACTTGGCGGTTAAGGGTATTTTTGAATTCTTGAATCATATTATTGTCGAGACTATGACGGGTTAACCAAGGGCAAACAATAATGATTTTTTCTTGAGCTTGACGTAGGGTTTTTAGGAATAAATAACGATGTTGAACTTTGCCAATAATAACTCCTTGACAGTTAAAGGGGTCAGTATTTTTCCAATGGGAATTAGTGTTTAAAAACATTTGAATATCTCCTATTTATTTAGGTTATGAGACTATTCTGCTGACAATTTCAGAATTTGTCGGTAAGATAAATTAAGGAGTTTAGTAATCTGACTAAGTAAGAAAAAGTCAGGTTAAACTAAAAAGTAGGTTTTATAAATAAGAGAGAAATGGATGATCAGGAAGGATTAGAAATTGTCAATAAGGCGATTTTTCAAAAGGAAAAAAGAAAATTGAAGGATATTGAAGAGCTTATTTTTAAGGGTTCTTTACAAAAACATACTTATAGAAAAATTGCTGAAGAGAATGGTTATGATGAGCAACACATTAAAAATGAAGGAGCAGCTTTTTGGAAGGTACTATCAAAAGTATTGGGAGAAAAAGTCTGTAAGAATAATTTTTTAGGAGCATTAGAAAGGTGGAAATATTCCTCTACGACACTACCACAAACTCTTGAATCAAATAACTCTATACCTCCAGACTTCAGTAAAGAAATAAATATTCCTAAAAAACCTGATTTTGTAGGGCGAGAAGAAGCGATCACTCACCTTAATAATTTGATTTTGAATCGAGGTACAAAAGTTATTGGTATTTATGGCAAGGGAGGTATTGGAAAAACAACTCTTGCTTATCAATATTTACGAATTCAGAAGCTCAAAGTTTTAGATTTTAATGTGGGGATGGATGCTCAAAATATTTGGTCTGTAAAAAGTTGGGTAAAACGTCAGATCAAGCAACAGTTTAAAGAAGAACCTGAAGCAAGTTTGATTGATATGTTGGAGCAACTAAAATATTTACTCCAAAATCACAAAGAAACAGTAGGAATATTAATTGATAACTTAGAAACTGCTCTTGATGAAAAGGGAAAATTTAAACATGAGCATCGTGATTATATTGAATTATTAACAAGAGTTTTAAATCATTCTACTGTTAATGCTATTACATTAATTACTTGTCGGGAAGAAATTAATGAAGCAAAATTAAGTTTTGTAGAATCATACTCATTGCCAGAATTAAGTGAGTCAGCATGGCAAGAATTTTTCAGCAGATTTGAAATTAATATAAATACTCCAGCTTTGCGGGAAATTCACAAAGCTTATGGCGGAAATGCTCTGGCAATGAGGGTTATTATTCATCCAATAGAAACACATTATTGTGGTAGTTTAGAAGCTTATTGGCTAGATAATAAACAATTTTTATTAAAGGGGCAAATTAAGGATTTAGTTGCTAGTCAGTTTAACCGTTTACTGGAACATGACCGTGATGCTTATAATCTTCTTTGTCGTTTAGGAATTTATCCTTATCAAGAAATTCCTAGAGTAGAAATAACTGGGCTTCGTTACTTACTTTGGGATGTAAAAAATTCAGAAACTATGCAGGTGATTGAATCTTTACAAAGACGGTATTTAATAGAGTTTGAAGCCGGAAAATATTGGCTACATCCAGTTATTAGAGCAGAGTCTTTCGCAAGATTAGATGCTCTAGATAATACCCTCCTATTAATGAAGGAAAAAATTGATAATTTATTAGCAAGAGATAGTAAATATCAGGAGTTTCTAGAATGGCTGAGAGTAATTACTCTTCTAGATTCAGATTATACACCAGTAAATTTCAGAGCTTTTTATCTTTGTCTCGAATATGTGTATAGTTTTAATATTTTTGAGCAAGAAGAATATCTGGAACTAGCTAATTTTTTTGGTATTCCTTCTATACAAGATATTCAAGAAGTATTTTTTGAATTTATTACTTCTAATGATGTTAGTAAAATTGACGAAAAAATGAAAGTAGCTTCTGAAATACATGAATATTTACTCTATGACCTTTTAATCGATAAAAGATTATATGACCTACTTGAATTTGGTAGATATTCACACTTTTATCCTAAAAGTGCTTTAGCTAGTGAAATTGATGATTTTACTGAAGATGAGTATATTGAGTTAGAATTACAACTAGAATTACAGAAATTAAAACACGAATTGCCAGGCTCAAATCAAAAAGAAGAACTGTTTGATGCTTGGTGGAAAACTAATAGTAAAAATTGGGCTGAAAAACTCAGACAAGTGATAATTGAACATCGCGACATTGGTCATAATTGGCAATTTAGTTACGATGATTGCTTGCTGTTGGAGGAATATTATCGAGCTAATGTTTTACTGTTATATTGTCTCTATGAGCGTGACGATAATTTAACTGATTCTGTGCGCGATAAAATCGAAGACGAACTATTTTTACCCATCGCTGAAATCGAAAAAAGGAAAGAACAAAAATGATATATCAAATCATAAGAAATTTATTTTGAGTGTTGCTCTAAATCTAATAAAGACAAAAAATAATAAGATTATACTGAGTAAAAACAAATACAAAATAATCATTAAAAAACTTAGGAATAACTTAATATTTACCCACTTCCATCAACAAAAAAATATGGTATTATATTATCTCCATTAATTATCTAGAGAGTAAAATCACTAATGCCTAACACTGAAACCAGAAATGAATTAGAAGTTCGTTCAAAAAAGGTCGATGAATTACGCAATCTAGGAATAGACCCCTATCCTAGTAAAGCTTTCCAACGCTCCCACACCACGAAACAAGTCATCGACCTATTTTCTCCCCCCGCAAAAGAGTTAGAAGCAGGAGAAGCAGACCCCGATGCCAAATTATTAAAAGTTTGTGGTCGAATTACTTCTAAGCGTGATAGTGGTAGTATTGGTTTTATTAACCTAACAGATGAAACTGGAAAAATTCAACTTAAAATTGAGAAAAAATTAGTTAAGGGCGACCCTGGTTTAAGTTTTAAACAAATTCAAAAATTATTAGATGTAGGAGACTTTATTAGTGCCGAAGGAATAGGTTGTCGTACTAATAGAGGTGAGTTATCAATTCAGGTAAATAAACTAGAAGTTATCTCCAAAGCAATTATTCCTTTTCCTGATTCTTATTATGGTGTAAATGACCCAGAAATTTGTCGCCGTCATCGAGAAATGGATTTGGCTGGAAATGCTGAATCTTTACAACGTTTTAGAATGCGGAGTAAAATTCTGCAAAGTATTCGTAGTTATCTTTGGGATGCTGGTTTTGATGAAATAGAAACACCAACTTTACAGGCAATTTATGGTGGTGCTTCTGCTAGACCTTTTGTCACTCATCATAATGCTTTAGATGTAGATTTATATTTGCGAATTGCTACAGAATTATTTCTGAAAAGAGCAATTTGTGGAGGTTTTGAACGGGTATTTGAATTAGGGCGAGTATTTAGAAATGAAGGAATTGATAGTACCCATAATCCTGAATTTACTTCCCTAGAAGTTTATCAAGCTTATGCAGATTATTTTGAAATTTTAGGCTTAGTAGAAGATGTTATTTGTTATAGCGTTGCTAATGTTTTAGGCGATTTAAAAGAGATAGAATATCAAGGGCAAACTATTAGTTTAGAACGCAAATATGACCATAGTCAAAAATATCCTAATTTCACTGGCAAACATTGGCAAGTTAAAACAATGGTAGAAGCAGTTAAAGATGAAACAGGACTAGATTTTGACAACTTAGAATTGCCAGAAGCAATTAAAGCAGCAGAAAAATTAAACCTCAAATTATCCAAATTAGAAACCCAAAGTTTAGGTTATCTTTTATATGCAGTTTTTGACCAAAAAGTAGAGTCAACTTTAATTCAACCTACCTTTATAATTGATTTTCCTGTGGAAGTGAGTCCGTTAGCAAAAAGACATCATAGTAAACCAGGTTTTGTGGAAAGATTTGAGTTATTTATTCACGGCACCGAATATTCCAATGGTTTCTCCGAGTTAAACGATCCTCAAGACCAGCGCCAACGTTTTGAGGAACAGATCGCCCAAAGAGAAGCGGGAGATGATGAAGCGCACCCAATGGATGAAGACTTTATTCAGGCGTTGTCATTGGGAATGCCTAACTGTGGTGGAATGGGTATTGGTGTTGACCGTGTGGTGATGTTGCTGACAAATACTCAAAGTATTCGGGATGTGATTATGTTTCCTACTATGCGTTCGACTTTAAAGGATTAAGTATAGCGCTACGTACAATTCAAAAGTCAACCCCCCCCCAAGGAGGGTAGGGCTGTTTCATTCTTGGTTACAGCGGTTTTCATTTCAGTGGACCACAGTAGGGGCGAATGGCCATTCGCCCCTACAGGGTTTTGATTATGACGATGTGGTTTATCAATCTGAAAAGCGCTGTAAGGCAGAAGGGGAGCAGGGGAGAATTTTCCACGCTTTACGGCCTAATGCTAGAGAAGCTGTCACCAAGTGCCAACCAAAACTAAAAGCTTTGTCTGATAGGGGTTTTATAACTGAGTTGTTAATTACTGGAAACGCTACAAAAGCGTATTTTTCAGGCATATGATTTCATGTTTACCAATAAGCATGAAAGACTATAAACTTCTTGTCAGGTAAGCTTTTTAAACATTTTGATAGTTAGGCTGAAATCAGCTCGCCAACTCGTGGTTGGCACTATTGGTACTTGGAAATTGTATAATTTGTATTCAATAGAACATCTGTATTCAGAGAAAGTAATTTTGCAATTACTGTATAACCGGATTTTCTATTACGCAAAAAGTGGAGTTATACACTATTTGTAGGGGCGAATCGCGATTCGCCCCTACTATGGCGGTTATGCGTAAGTCCTGAAGATTATACAAAGCTGAGGTCAGTCGTTGGATCAAATGCTCCATTTGTAAACTCAGCAATTAAGTCATTATTAGCATTTAAGAAGATTGCGGTGTTATCGTCGTTGAAGAAGTAGTCTCCCGAACTACCAGTCAGTTCAATAGTATCTCGACCCGTTTGGAATTCTTGGATATCTGCAAAGTCGCTATTACCATCGGAGGAGTAGAAGACATTGCTTCCATCACCTAGAACAATAGTATCTCGACCACGACCTCCGTCAATGATATCAATCTCACCTGCGCCGGGGTTAGCACTGTTTGGATCGACCCCTGTTAAACGGTCTCGACCTCTACCACCGAGAATGCGGTCATCTCCAGCACCACCAACAAGAGTATCTCTTCCATCTTCACCCCGGAGTTCATTTTCTTGGCCATCACCGACTAAGTCATCACGTTGGGAGGTTCCGGTAATATCGACAAAGTTAACAACATTAAAGTTAAGATCGCCTAGTCCAGGAACATTTTTAACAGTGAAGCTTTCCCCTGCCAAGTTAGCCACAAAAGAAGTTTGAGCGCTAATTCCAGTCGAACCATCAATGGCATTATCTCGTCCTTCCGCCCCAATAATGGTTTCGATGTCTAGAATATTGTCTGTACCTGCACTACCTTTGTTGATGACACCTCCGCGTTCAAGGGTGACAGCTTGACCTAAATCGCTGTAATCAACGGTATCATCACCGCCTTGACCATCAAAACTATCATCTCCCTGGCTGCCTCCGAAGATGTTATTACTGTCATTTCCAACAATGTTATCATCGTTGGAGGTTCCAGTCGCATTCACAAAGTTGATGATCTCGAAGGTTTGGTTGCCCAGTCCCGGAATATTCTCAACGGTTAAAGTTTCCTGGGATAAGTCAATATCAAAAGAGGTGACTCCACTGGTTCCCGTCGAACCGTCAATGGCGTTCTCTTCTCCGGTTGCACCAATAATAGTTTCGAGATTGAGAATTTGGTCAGTTCCTGCCGATCCTTTGTTAATGAAACCTGCGCGTTCAAGGGTAATCGCTTGACCTAAATCACTGTAATCTGCGGTATCATCACCACTTCCCCCATCGAGAGTATCATTTCCTTCGCTACCACCAAAGAGGTTGTCACTACTGTTTCCGACGATTGTATCAGTGTTGGAAGTACCAATGACGTTAACAAAGTTTTCGACGGTGAAGTTAATATCTCCCAAAACAGGAATTCCTGTAACAATTAGACTTTCTGCCGATAAATCAATATCAAACGCAGATGTTGCGCCACCGGAAACAGTACCATCAATAACGTTATCTTCGCCTGTAGCACCAACAATGACCTCAATATTCTCAATTTGGTCTGTTCCAGCATTGCCTTTGTCAACCACACCAACCGCTTGCAGGGTAATGACTTCCCCTAAATCTGCGTAGTTAGCGGTGTCAATGCCATCTCCACCATTGACAGTATCGTTTCCACGACTCCCAATCAGGTCATCATTTCCATTGCCACCCCGGAGTAAATCTTGTCCACCTCCTCCATCAAGCTGATCATTGCCGTTTCCACCTCGCAGGGTATCACTTCCACGGTTCCCCGCTAAGGTGTCATTGCCGGCATTTCCTTTAATCACATCATCACCTGCTAGGCCTGTGATGTTGTCATTTCCACCTCTGCCTGAAATGTCATCACCAACAGCAGTTCCGCGAAGGGTTTCACCAGTATTTGTACCAATAATAGTTGCCATAATTAAATTGATCGAAATCTAACTAAACTGCAGTTTTATTATAACATAATAAGTAACAATTCAAAATAATCGAGGTAGGTGGGATGCCCAAAAAAGCATATTTTAGCTAGGGTGTGTCATCAATTAACAAATTGACAAAATAGTCATTCTATGCTTTACAGAGATGACGATACCTATGTCAATAAAATGACTAAAGCTACCTTTAGGAATTCGTCCCAGGAGGCTTCAACAATTAATAATTAATAATTAATAATTACCTCTGCTTGAAAAGCAGAGGATTGACTAATCATGAAAATTTTTTCTTGTTTCTCCTTTAAAGGAGAGGCTTTAAACCTTAATTATTCGGTAAATAGAAGATTCCTGCTATCAAATCCAGCCTTTGGCTGAAACTACTGCTATATTAAGTATTCTTGAGTTTATCCAAAGCTTTCTTAGCTCGAAACATTGCTCTCAAAAAAGCCACCTGGCTATTCCAAGCAGAACGAGGTAACAATGGTTTGGAAGCATCTATTTCAGATACATCTTTACGATCAAGATTTTGATTGGCAGGAATATTTTCTGAAGAATTAATACCAGACATAATTATTATATTTAATGAATTTCTGATTATTTACTAACAGCAACTAACTCAGGAGTTGACTCATTTTCCTCTTGCCAACTTTCAGGCCATTGAATGCGATCGCTGGTAAAATGTAGAGGGTCATTTTCTGGCCAAGGAGCATTAATAGGTTCTTCAATCAGAGCAAATTCCCCATTATCAAAAGGATTTCCACTTGCTTTATACTTCAGTTCAACCCGTTCCCGAATTCCTTGTTTGGCCTGAGTTAACGCCCGATGATGGCAGTAAGGATTATTACCTCGTTTGTCAAAGAAAACATGAGCAGTCCAACTGCAACCACCACGACAAAGTTGAGCAAATTCACAACCTTTGCAGAAACCCCATAAATGATCTGTTCCCTGGGGAGTATCTGCTCCCAAGTTAAACCGCAACTCTTCTGTTTCTTCAATAATTGTCCGCAGTGAATAATCTCGGATATTACCGCCAGTATAGGCAGAAGTTGGCAATGACGGACAACCTTTAATTGCACCATCCGCTTCAATACCTAGAGTTGATAACCCAGCATTACATCCCTGCCAAAATGCCCAGGGATTATCTTTTCCCCGCCCCCGCAATAATCTTTCGTAGGGACCGTAATAACCAATATTATTTCCTGGTTGAACCTGCACTCCTTCTTTGTACGCTCGTTTAGCAACACGGGCGATCATAGGATATAAATCTAATAATTCATAAGGCTGCATCAAAATCTCACTGTTATCTGCTGCATTCCCCATCGGTACAGTTAACTGAATTTGCCAAGCGAAGACACCCGCATCGCGAATACGCTCATAAATTTGGGGAAACTCTGGAGCAGAAAGGCGATTAATTTGAGTATTGCAACCAACTGCAATACCTGCCTCTCTGAGATTACCTATAGTTTTAAAAGCCCATTGCCAGGAACCCTTTTTACCTCGGAGGCGATCGTGAGTTGCTTCTAAACCATCCACGGAAACCGAAACTACCCTAATACCGGCTTCCTTCATCCGACGGGCGGTGTCGAGGGTAATGCCAAATCCCCCAGTTGTCATGCCACACATCATTCCTGCATCTGTAATAGCTTTAGCAATTTCTAACCAGTCTGGGCGCAAAAAAGCTTCTCCACCAATTAGAGTTACTTCTGTAATTCCCACTTCTGCTAATTGCTTCACCATATCTAGAGCTTCTTCAGTGGAAAGCTCTTTTGTTCTGGTATGTCCGGCACGAGAACCACAATGTTGGCAAGCGAGATTGCATTTTAATGTGATTTCCCAAACAGCGTAACTGATGCGATAAGTCATTTTTTTATATCGTTAAATTAACTTGTTGTATATAGAATACAGTTATACAGTATATGTTTATAATTCTATCTATACTTCCATCTCTCCACCTCCCCACCTCCCTATTTCTCCCAACTATATAATTAAGTATTCAACCAGATTTGATCTCAGGAAGGGGGGCTAAAAAATTTCTACTTAGTTCCCTCCTTGGTTTCCCAATTATTGATTACAAGAGGTTCATCAACAGGAATACCATACATTGGCTGTGCTATAGGAGGCTGTACTATAGGAGGCCAAGGTTTGGGAGGCCAAGGTTTGGGAGGCCACCAGATAATGCCATACATTGGCTGTGGCTGTATAGGAATTCTTGCTAACCCACCCACAACTGCTGCCAGTTGTTCTTCGTTCATTTCCTCGAACACATTATTTTCACCATCAGTTGATTCTAACATCTGGGATGTATATTCTTCTAACTCCTCAGTGCTGAACTCATAACCAGCTTCTGCAAGGATTTTTTTTCCTTCTTCTTGAGTTTGAGTAGCTTGCAGTTGAGCTAAAAACTCTTGATCATCAGCTATTCTTTCATAGAA
>JAAUYL010072777.1_pt1 | contig 24925 bp, 15 predicted proteins | sample 7278011 | NCBI WGS metagenome assembly JAAUYL01 (sample SAMN14350225, study PRJNA611818) | marine sediment metagenome | isolation source: surface marine sediment (1.8m) | place: French Polynesia: Moorea | collected 2018-08
AGGTATGAAGCGCACTGGTAACCATGCAATTATTAACTGGGTTAAAAGTCAGCATACTGGTGAAGTAGGATTTCTTAATAATGTATCAGCTAATGAAAACCCCTACCGCTATAAGTATGAAAATCTCCAAGATAATTTTCCCAAACATCGACAGGCAATAAAAAATTATATTCAACAAGCTAAAGGAGATTTTATTAAAAGAGATTGTTTAATCTACAGCTATGAAGATTTTCCATTAGACCAAATCGCAAGTGATAAATTTGAGCGTAACCATGACTTATACTTAGGAAAAAGTGCTATTAGGTACGATCTACTAATTATTAGAGACCCTTTTAACCTTCTAGCAAGTAGATTAAAGACTTCTTCTAAAGTGCCATATTTTTTATCAGTAAATTCTCATAATCAAACAATGGTTGATTTATGGATTGATTATGCAAAAGAGTATTTAGGAGAAACAAATTATCTCAAACATAACAAAATTTGTATAAATTATAATCAATGGTTTGCTGACATTGAATATAGGCGACAAATTGCCGAAAAATTGCAAATGGAATTTTCTGATGCAGGTATCGATCAGGTAAAGAGTTTTGGTGGAGGTAGTTCATTTGAAAGAAAACAATTTAATGGTAAAGCATCATCTATGGATGTCTTAAACAGATGGCAAAAAGTATCTGATAATTCTCAGTACAAGGAGTTTTTCAATCAGGAAGTATTGGAGTATTCAGAACAGATATTTGGTCATATTCCTGGCACAGAATCTTTAATTAAGTAATAATCGCGCAGGTTTTAAAAATTTAGTTACCATTGAAAATCAAGTTAATTATATATTAAAATTTTAGGATAAATTCAGTAATCTATAACATGGCAAAAGTTAGCGTTTGTATTCCTACCTATAACCGGGCAAATTTGCTGCCTTATGCAGTAAATAGTGTTTTAAATCAGACTTACAATGACTTTGAATTAATTATAACTGATGATGGTTCAAAAGATAATACTGCAGAAGTAGTCAGTAAATGGAATGACTCCAGAATTCGTTATATTCAACATCCTCAAAATATCGGACGCAGTAAAAATATGCGTTCTGGTTTTGATGCTGCTACAGGAGATTATTTTATCAAATTTGATGATGATGATGCCCTCACTCCTGAATTTTTAGAAAAAACTGTGGCAGTATTAGATAAGATGCCAAATGTAAATTTTGTCTGTACAAGTCATTGGGTTATTAATGAAAAAAGCGAACGGGAAGAAACTGCCACTAAAGAGAATGCAGCTAAGTGGGGAAAAGATAAATTAAAGGAAGGAATTATTCCTAACTTGGTTCAAGAAACTTTTCAATACCAAAGTTTACAGGTAGGTTCAACTTTGTTTCGTCGCTCCTGTTTACAAGAAGTTGATTATATGCGTCCAGAAGCAGATGGGTGTGAAGATTTTGATTTGCTAGTTAGGTTAGCTGTAGCAGGTAAGATAGGATATTTTATTCCAGAATATCTCATGGAATATCGTTTTCATAATCGTCAAACTAGCTTAAAACAAGATATTCATTTTTTGTCAGCTAAGATTTTTTGTATGAATACCTATCAGTTTGAGGATCGAGAATTGGAAAAATTACGTTTAGTTAAGTTAGCAAATACAAAACAAATATTAGGGATTAGATTAATTGAGAAAGGTGATAGTAACAAAGGTAGAGAATTATTACAAGAGTCAAGCCAAATATTAGGAACTTCATTAAAGACTAGATTTGGTTTAATACTATCTTATCTACCCCTAAATTTACGACAGTTAGCTTTGCAAAGCTTTAGGAAAATTCGTCCTCAAGACTATGCCGATAAAGTAAGAAATCCAGCTACTTGAGTTGAAAATAAGTAACTATAAATTTTGAGCGATCGCCACTTTACTCTATAAATATAAATCGACCTAAAAAATAATGATTACTTGACATTGGCTTGGCAATAATACAGGCCAATTTTTATTAACTAAAACCAGAGTAGAGATCATAGCAAGATTTGCTATTCAAGCAAGAAAATAGATTATTTCATCACTAATTATCCAGACATTTGGAGATAATAAAATTATCATTCCTTAACACAAAAAATTTATAATCCAGATAGTTAAGAGCAATAAGAGTATCAAAAAATTATTTTGTTCTGCTGTCAACTTTTGTTGCCAACCAAAACTTTTACCAGGCCTTAAAAAATTTTTACGTCTGCGATCGCCAAGATGTTAAGCTTGGCAAAACGGTCTTAAAACCTGGTCTATATCGAGTATATTTATACTCGAACTTTCTACAGTTCAAAGTCAAAAGTTAATTACCCGATTTGTGATGAGTAAGTAACTCTTGACTTATTAGATAGGTAATTACCGTTCTATTGAACTTATCCAAATTTACCCAAAATGATATTTGAGTTTGGGAGACTAATTTCCTATATACTTGACCCAGGCTTAAAATTGCTGGGAACTTTACCTAGTATTTTTTTCTGTTAGCTTGGTTTGAGCTTTAAACAAATTTAGCCAACGATCGGTTTTTGTTAATACTTGTCTAGGTTTGTCCAATCATTTGACTTTGCTTTGCAACGCTTCTGCAAACAGCACTTAACCCTAACTAGCAGCATCAGCTTCTCGAAGTGCCTTGAGAATTTCAGGACGTTTCATCCGCGCATAACCACGCAATTTCCGCTCTTGAGCAATTTTCTTAAGTTGTCTGAGTGATTTGGTATCGTAGTCATCAATGGGAACCTCTGATTCTACTTGAGGTGCTGAGTTAGCTTTAGTCTTTCTAGTCGTAGTTGTTTTTGTGGTCGTTGCCTTAGACCTAGACGTTGTAGAACTTGGCTTGCTCTTAGTTGTTGTCTTGCTTGGTGTATTAGTTTTAGCTTCTACTTCAGTTGGAGAATCAAGTTCTGAAAGAGCCTGTAATTGACGTCGAACTGCTGATACTTGAGTTTTGAGGTCATCTTCAATATCTTGCATTGTTTTGACCATTCCTGCCAGTTTTTTCTCTATTTGTTTATCGAGATCGTCAAGCTGTTCTAATAGTAGTCCCACATTCACTCCTGATAAAAAACTAGATGTTGTCTTGTTAGTTGTTGAATTTGCGATTTTTCTTACCAATGTTTCTACCTTATTGTTAACTGAATTTTCTAGGCTTGTAATCAAATTTTTGAGCTGCTCAATTTGATCGATATCAATGCTTTCCTCTTGCAAAGATTTTACTTGTTTTTTTAGAACCTCCTCATTTTTATTGATCGATTTTTTGGGTGAGAGAATCTACCTTTTGATCAAATGATACCTTAAGTTGTTGCAGTAGATGATCGAAGCTTAGTGTTTTAGGCATAGGTGGTTGAGTTAACTGTTTCATCTCTGCTCTAGCTATTTCTACTTGTTCATCCGTCATCTCATAAATCCAGGCCCATAGTTCCTTGATTTCAATTTATTTTGCAACTTGACACCAATCAGCACCACGAAAAATTTCGTACTGCTGTTGAGAGTCCTAGTTCTCCTTTAATCTGACAAGTAGTGGAATCAAGTTACTACCTCTATCTGCAAGGCTCTTAAATAGAGCTTCATGTCTTTCAGGAGAAATATCTCCCTCCTGAGACTCTGGCACAGTAATTTTGGATATGGGAATTAACTCCAAACTTACTGGTTGTGTTGGTAACTCTTCTTGTTGATCTTTTGGCTTTGATGAAACCATTCGCTTACAACTTTCCTTGGTTCCTAAAATCAAATAAAGGTATTGTTCAGAACTCTTAATAGGCAGTAGGAACCCAATTACAGCTATTTTGTTAGTCCTTTTTATCACTTTGGAGAAATTCAAGATTTTTTGCTATTCCAAGTATTGGAAACATTCTAATTTCATCCCAGTTTGACAAAATAGGATTAGGTGGTGAGAGTTAGTAAACTGCCTAGTGCTGCCTAACAGATTTATGGTCACATAATCTGGGAAATTATGATTAATTCTTAGGCTAGAAGCTTATACATCAGTAAGCTTACCAGCGTTACATTTGAATTTGTTGGTTTTTACCATGCTTTAGTCTAATTTTTTCTCTTACCCAGATTGTATTTATATAAGGCTACTTTCGCATACTTAACTATTGTTAGCTTTGAGACTTCACGGGTTTAAAACCACGTTAATTCTTCAGAGGAGCTGTCAATCGGGTTAACACCATGATTTCCAAATTGCTCGTTTACGAAGTATGCCGTCAGGCAAAACGGCCACATTGCCATTATACGTATAAACTACTCAGCTCACTAGGCGGTGTCAATTGCCACTACTCTCTCAAGTCAAAAGACCATTGAGGCTAGTTGTAAGTATCTTTTTTTGATTCATTGCTCTGAGGTACAACGTGCTGTCTAACGGTTGGAAACAGAGTGTAATTATACACCGAGACACCTTTTCGGTTAACTACCATTTAACTGAAGCCTCCATTAGATAACTATGCTCTCACCATGATTCAGAGGTAACTTTGTCTTTATGCCTTGATTATAACACATTTGACTACGGGTTAAAACCCGCCCTTGTCATTTCTATCCAGCCTTTAAAACTGGCTAGTTTCACACTTACAGATTTTTTACGATCATAGACTTACCAAATTATAATCTTAGTAGCAATTGACTGTTTGCTATGAATTAGGTAAACACTTGCTAGCTTCTGTTGAAGTTATTGCTGTTGGATCAAACTGACATAAAAGGTCACTGGTTATGACATTTTAAATGTTTACTTCCTGCTTCTACCAGATACCTCGCCGATCCGACAACTCCCCTAGTAAGCAGGGGGACATGCACACCCATCAATGGTCAAGCCTACCGCATCCCTTAAATTTATACTTGCATTCAAATCAGGGTTTAATGCTCTAATCCTATAACTTGATTAGGCATTGCCTGGAAGAAAGCTTTAGGAATAGTACTCAGATTCAATAGTTCTGATCTGAGTTGATTGATGGCAGATTTTTTGTTCTGGCCATGTCAGGGCGCGATCGCATAACTCCTTTAAATTAAATTGCCTGAAGTTATTTTGTAACTTTTTTACACAAAATAGTCAAGGTTTACCTATTTGATTAATAATAATATTAATTGGCTGATTTTTGCAAGTAGGGAACGGACGATCACATGAATATTAAATATCTTAAGTTTCTTTTAAAATTATTAGGCTACAAAAACTATCAAGTGTCTATTAGTAAAATCCAGCCAGAGCCAGAAATGAAGGTTTCTGAACGGGATGAAATCTGTTACCGACTTTGCGATCGAGGGTTCGTAAAATTCACAAGGGAGGTTACAAAAATTAATATAGCACCCCAGGGAAAATTACTCCTAGATAGTAAAAAAGCTGCCAGTTCACTGACGGAGGAAGAATTGAAATTGCTCAAGGCAACTGCTAGGGGTGCTATTGCTCCAGGGGAGACTGGTATAGCTGCTATCTATAGACAAGCTGTGATTACAGATTTGGTAGACCAAGGTTTGATTGAAGTTATTGCTCAAAAAATCAAAGAAGTATGGCTAACAGAAAAAGGAAAACAATTTTTGTGCCAAGAATATTCATCCCGCAGTACAGCAAAAGAAATTTCGTTAAAAATGTTAAGTGATTACCTCGAGTTAATGCGTACAAACATGTCTCCTGACTACCCTAAGCAGGAAAAAAAGATATCTTCGAGGGTGTCGGATAACAAACCCACTGACTCTGAGATTTTAGCTGTGATTCGAGATTTAGACCATAACCTAGGTACAGATAACTACTTACCGATTTTTCATCTACGAGAAAAGCTACAACCTCCTTTATCTCGAACAGAACTAGATCGAGCACTCTATCGTTTAGAAAGAAGTGACCAGATAGAATTAAGTTCCCTACAGGAGGTAAGATCCTACACACCAGAACAAATTGAAGCAGGTATAGCTCAAGATATTGGCGGACGTTTGTTTTTCATAATTAGGGAGTAGGGAATAGGGAATAGGGAATAGGGAAAATCCTTAAATTAGGGAATAGGAAGTAGGGAGTAGGGAATAGAGAAAACCCTTGCTCTTTATTTAATTTTCATTTAATTTTCCTGTATGACAAAATTATGGTCTTCCTTAACTACAAAAAGCGGGGATTTATAAATGCTCAAAGTCTCTCAGGGATTAATTTTGACTTCTAACTTCTGACTTCGCGCCTTGCGCATAGCGCTATATCTGTTACCGTAATTCTCTAACCATTCTTAAAAATATTAATAATTTATACTATGGCATCTATAGATCAGATTATTCAAAGAGAACTTAATCCTTTCGATCCCGTAACTCTTTATACCATTAATTTTTGGCAAGAGCAACAACATCCTAGCCTGAATGTTGATTCTATCCATCAAAATATTATCACTGATATAGAAACGGTACTGGAGCAGGTTGCTCAGGAACATCATCCCCGTACTTTGATACTTACGGGTGACTCTGGTTCTGGTAAAAGTTACCTTTTAGGGAGAATCAAAAAATTATTCAACACTAAAGCTTTTTTTGTCTATATCGATCCTTGGCCTGATAGCGATTATATTTGGCGACATATTTTGCGCCAAACTGTTGACTGTCTGATGAAAACTCCGGAGGGTAAAACAGATTCTCAGTTGTTACTATGGCTTAAAGGTCTATTAGCTTTCCAAAATAGTAGTTTACTCCAAAAAATTATTGGTGAAAGAAGAGTATTTATTAGAAATCTCAAGGCAATTTACCCTTCTGGGATTTATAATCCTAATGATTTTTTCAGTGCCCTTTATCATCTACTAGATCCCAAGTATAGCGCTGTTGCCTGTGAGTGGTTACGGGGGGATTATTTGGATGAAGGCGATCTAAAATCTTTGGGCATTAAAAGTAGTATAGATTCTGAAGATTCTGCCCAAAAAATTATTACTAACTTGGGGGTTATTTCGGCTGCATCTCAACCTATTGTTTTATGTTTTGATAATCTTGATAATATTCCTCGCTTGTTAAATGGAACCTTAGATTTACAAGCATTATTTAATGTTAATTCTAGTATTCATACTCACTATCCACAAAATTTTCTGATAATTATTAGTATTATTACGAGTACCTGGAAACAAAATGCTGCATTGATTCAACCAGCAGATAAAGCTAGAGTCAATGCGGGATATTTCCATTTAAAACCAATTACTTTAGAACAGGGTGAAGCTATATTATCTGCTCGTTTAAGTCCTTTGCATTCCCTGGCAAAACCAAAGCCTAAATCAGCTATATTTCCTTTATCAAAAGAAATATTAGAACAGAAGTTTCCCAGGGGAAGAACTCTACCTCGGAATATATTAGAGTTGGGACGTAAGGAATATGAGCAGTACAAAATAAAATTATTGAATCAGACACATAATAGTCAAGATTTAATACCAGAAACACAATTGGCAACTTTTAAGTTGATTTGGCAAGACAAGTACAACAAGACTCAGAAAAAAATTACCAAGATTACTGATTTGGCAGCACCAGAATTGATTCGGATGTTACAAGAGGTATTAAATGCTTTACAATGTCAGGAAGTAAAAACTAAATTATTAAGTGGGAAGTACGCTAGCTATTCTTTGAGTTATAAACAACAAGATCGAGAACAAATTATTGGTTTGGTTTGGACGGAAGCTCCAAATATGAATAGCTTTTACAATACTATGAATGCTTGTCAGAAAGTAGTGGATAAAAAATTGTGTCAAACTTTATATTTACTGAGAGCTGCTGAGGTTGGAAATGCTAAAAATCTTAGCAATAGAATATATAGAAAAATTTTTAAAGGTAGGTTAAAAAATATTCATATTAAACCTAATTTGGAATCGGTGTATTTTTTGGCTGCATATCATAGTTTGGTGAATGCAGCCCTCGCTAATGAATTAGTGATTGAAGGTGAGATTATTGGTCTAAAAGAGTTAGAAGAGATAATTTGTGATTCACAAATTTTAAATAACTGTAGCTTATTACAAGATTTGTCTGTAGTTGTTCCTGTAGATACTCAAGAACAGCAAAATGAGCCAGATTTAGATGAAATTAAGGATTTTGTCTTAAATTTAATTAGAAAAAAAAGTTTTATGGAACGGAACAGCATAATTGAAAATACACTGCATCAATTTGTCAAATTAGAACAATCAAAAATTGATATAATAATTCAAGAGCTTGAGGGAGAACAGAAAATAAAAATTATCGCTCCTACATCAAAATTAGATGAACAATTAGTTTGTTTTGTTCCTGGTTAACTAGCTATCAGCTTTTAGCATTTCCTGACGGAATGCTCCGCAAATAGCTAGTATCCTGGATCGTAACTATGTTAACAGTTTTTTTCGCTTGGGTTAAAATCTCCTTGTAAACGTCAAAAAAAATGCTCCTACTGAGTTCTGACCGCTTCTTTAATAAGGAATGTTTAATTGATGATTAAATGATTAATTAGAATTAATCTAGAGTCGATCAAACTGATAATTCATAAGAATTGCTAAGTGTTAGGACATTAAAAACTTAAATCCTTTACAACCAATAGTTTTGACTTGAGCTGAATGCTTAAAGCTATAGTTACGTTAATTGCTTGAAAAAACAGAAAAATCAAAATAGTCTGTCAATGCCAATAAGTAATAAACCTCAATTACAATCTCCGCCATTTAGTATTAATGATGTTAAAGTTGCTTTTAATTGTCCTCGTTTGTTTTATTTGAAACAGCGTTTTGGAGGCGATCGTCTGTTTTTGCCAAAGGATTATATCCAGGAAATTGATAATGCTTTTGTTGATTTAGCTAATCAGTTGATGAATATTATTCGGCAAGAATCTAGAATTCAAGTTTTGTTTGCAGGACAATTTGAGGAGTTGGTGGTAGAGGCGATCGCTAATCAAATACAACAATTATTTTATGAGTTGATTTTCTTTCCTTATTTACAAACAATAATTACAAAAGATGCTACTTTAGCAACGGCATTGTATCAAGTTTGGCAGGTATTAACTCAACTGATTTTTAATATATCTGAAATCATTGTTAAAAATCGGCGTTACTGCCATGAAAGTGTTGTAGTTCGTCGCACATTAATTACGGGTGAAATACCTGTAGATTATACTTTTAAAATATTAGATGCTAAGACTCAAAAGTTAACGGGAAAAGTTAATAATTTAATTTTTGATTTTGAGTCTCGTCGCTTGTGTGTGGTTCATTATCAAACTTATGAAACGGTGGAAGTATCGTCTCAGTTAATAGAGGTTGCTCTCTATAGTTTTTTACTGAAGCAAAAGAAAAAGGTGCCTGTTGATGCTGTTGTTTATTGGGTTTTGCCTGAGTTGGGAGAGTATCATTACTCATGGGAAAAGTTGGAGAATGTGGTGGAGGGTTTAGTTCCGGGTAAGTTAGAGGAGATGCGGGAGTGGTTGAGATGGGAGGAGTTTCAACCTAACCCACCTCCACAGACGGAGAAAGAGTATTTGTGTGATATTTGTCCTCAGAGGGAAAAGTGTCAGAGTTTTTTTGATATAGCAGGGAACAGGGAATAGGGAACAGGGAACAGGGAACAGGAGTGAAAAACATTTCCTAGTCTAAGATTCATCACCATTCTATGTCCTAACCAATTCTTTCTTAGCTATAGGACTGATACCATTTCGACCTGATGTTGCGCTTAATAAAAGATATAAAACTATCAGTAAAATTCAGGTTTGGGTAAGAATTATTAGGCGCATTGTTACAGAGAAATGGTATGAGTAGAGATGATAAAAAGTAGGTTGGGTAGAACGAAGTGAAACCCAACTTATACCGTTTCACGGAAGTTAACACTCATGTATTCAAAAGTCAAAAGTAAGATTTTATCAGTAGACATCTCCGGTAATCAAAAATCAAATCAATTATCCCGCATAAATCATTAATTCTTTCCCATTACTCCCTACTTCCTACTCCCTACTCCCTCTTTTCCGGAGATATCTAGTTCAACACTTTGACGATACAGTATCAGGAAATTATTTCACATATTTGGTAGAAATTGGGTTTCGTTACCTCAACCCAACCTACGGATATTTAACATTTTTGGGGTGGGGATGTGATCGCTACTTCCTATTCTGGTATCTCTGCTATTTTTCTTAGCTTTTCGTAAGTTGTTTTGCCAAAACCAATTCCCTTCTTAGTTTGTTGCTTAAGGTTTTCCCAAGTTAAGCTTTCTCCAGACTGCTTCCAAAGTTTAATTGCTTCCCATGTAGCATTTATCATTTTAGTTGTGACTTTTTCTCTTGTAAAAGCTTGTTGAATTTCTTCTTTTGTTTTTACTGTTAACAAATTGACTCTTTGTAGTTGATTAGATTCACGATCAATAGCTTTTATTTGTCTACTTAAACCTGTTTGAGTTTGTGCTAATAGAGATAAAGCTTCTTGCTTAGATAGGTTAGTAATTTTTTGACGTATAGTTTTTAATTGCTCATTCAGAATTTCCTCAATTTCTGGTAGTTTTTTGGGTAATAATTGGTCAATTTTACTTTCGATATTCTGTAGTTTTTCCTCTGCGATATTATTGATTTGAGGTTGAGAATTAGTAGGAGATGATGGATTTAGTTGGTTTAACTTTGTTGTCATTGGTTGCAATTTTTGATCAAGTTGACTATTTAGTTCTTTTGTCAAATTTAATGTCAAATTATTAAACATTTTCGTTAAGTCAACTTGACTATCTTGAACAGGAATAGGAACTTCTGGAGATTCAGGTAGTGGAGTATCTAAACCTCTCAAAATTTCCTGTTGCTTCCTGATATTTTCTTCCTGTTCTTCTGTAATAATAAACCCTCTAATCATACCTGAATGTTCTGGGTCTATTTCTGATGCTTTAAGAGTTGCATGATACTCAAAATCACCAGTGACAATTTCGCAACTCTCAATACCTGTTCTTTTCAAAATAATAGGTCTAACCACACCTCCTGTTGTCAGAATTAAGTTAGCCATCTTCTCGATTTCATCTGCTGAAAACTTAGAAATATCAACCTTTGGTGTGATGTTATCAAGGTCTACTAATGAAGTGGATAGTTTCATATTGTCACTCATACTTTTGAAATAATTTCTGTTGCTAAATTTTCAAATTCTTCTACTGAAGGTTCATCTGATTTGTAGTCAAAAATTGATATAGGATTAGGAATTTCTATATCATCTCTCAAAATTGTTCTATCTAGACACTTAGCTAAATCTTCTCTTTGAAAAATACAGCTATCCATTACTGGCAAATTATAACGTTCTTGAATAATTGCTTTGCGACGAGGTAAAGTATATTGAATATATCTACTATTAGTTGGAATTTTAGACGGTAAAACACCTAATATGTTAATTTCTGGGCGACCTGTTTCTTCTCTAAATTCATTAATCTCTTCAACGAAATTTTTAACATTTGGTAATCCCTCATTTGCAAAAGCTTTCAAGTCAGAAGGTATGATGAGATAGTCTGTACTAATCATAGCTATCCTAGCATAAAGATTCAGAGAAGGTGGGGTGTCAATAATTACAAAATCATAATTATCTTTAGCTTCTAATAACTTTTTTCTTAATCTTGTTTTTGCTGCATCAATTTCTGCTAGTTCCTTTTCCCCTTTCATTAAAGTAATATGAGAAGGAATCACATCAATTTCAGGGTCATTGAACTGAGATTTGCGAACAACTTCAGGGATTAAAAATTTCTTGGAATTCTTGATAACATGATAAATATACTTGTCTTTTAAATTATCATTTTCCTCATCGTAAAATTTAGCTAATCCTAAAGCAAATGTTGCATTCGCTTGACTATCTAAATCAATAACTAAAACTCGATAACCTTTTTTACTTAAGGCAGCAGCTAAATTAACTACTGTTGTCGTTTTTCCCACTCCACCTTTATTATGATAAACAGCAATTACTTTCATAGAATTTATCCTACTTTGATTAATTGGATTATACTCTGTTTCAATATTTACTAAATCAGCCTGATTTTCTGGCGTATTGCTAACAATTTTTATTGTCTCATATTGAGTAGCGCTAGCCTCACTTACTCCTGCTTTTTCTCCCGAAGTTTCTGTTGTATTATAACTCCGATTTTGACGCAAAGATTCTCGACCTATTAATGCTTTTATTTTTTCTATTTTGTCATCAACTTCATACCCAAAACAACTAAAAATCAATTCAATATGATTTCCATCTCTTTGATAAATCCTAATTTCTCTAGCATTAGTTAACAAGCCATATTTTACATTCATACTTGTTAAATAACGCCTCAGTTTTCGTTGATGGCGGTCTAAATTTTGTTTTGGATGTTTTGCCTCCATAACTAAACTTAATGGAGAATCTCCATCTAAACGAAAAGGTAACTTCTGGGCAGCAAATGATAAAAAGTCTAAACGGATACTACCTAAAGTTACTTCTTGATGCCAATGTTCGATACCATATCCTAATTTCGGCAGTAGATAACTAACAATTAGTTTGCTTTCTACTTCGCTTTCGTTGCGACATAAGTCTGGATTAAAACTCAAGGTTATTTCAGTTATCAGTTATCAGTTATCAGTTATCAGTACCTCTGCAATAAGGAGGCTTGAAATATCTATGGATGTTCTTTTTTTATCCCCTTAAAAAGGGAGACTTTAGATCATAATTTTTCGGTAATTATTCCTGAATTTTTAATTTTTTCCTTAATTAACTAATCCTATGCTATCCAAATAGATTTATTAATGTCAATATTGACAAATTGGTTCAGTTGTATTGCTTTCTTTTTCAGTATTTTTACAGTTTTATATCAATTTATGAAAGTGGTATTATCAATTAATTTTATTTTGTTTGGGGTTATTTTTATGAGTGGGAGTATCTTGATCCTGTTGAGTATCAAGATGCCCTATAAAAAAAATCCGGTCAAAATGCCGGATTATATAAAAATTGATAAATGAAAAATTAGTGGTATATGTTAATGGGGTTTTAATCCCTATTAAAAACCTTGAAAAGCTGATAGCTAATAGCTAATAACTGACCGCTTTCCTAACTTAAATTACTGGGAAATTTTCTGAGCATCATATTCTTTAAAAGTCAAATAAAACTTTGTTTTATCGTACAAATGACACTTATCTGTTATCTCTTTCATTAAAGACCAAGAAAACTTAGTTTGATAAAGTTTATCTCCCCATTTATCCTTCAAAAATTGATGTGCTTGCCTCAGATTATATGAAGGAATTCCAGTAGAAACATGATGTGGAATATGCACATTAATATCATGGCAAAGAAACTCTACCCAACGAGGATAATCACAATGTACTGTACCAAATAATTGAGCCTCTGCTTCATTCCACTCTTCCGCCGGAGTAAAAGGAATTTCTGGTACTGTGTGGTGAACAATCGTAAATGTACTCATCCAGAAGTGGTAAACTAACCAGGGCACTAACCAAAACTTGACCAGACCCCACAGACCAACTGTAGCTATTAACAAAGGAAAGGCGATCGCGCTAAACCCAAAAACTACCAATGCAGAAAACTTGACATCTTCCCTATCCTTACCCTCAAATTTTCTCCAGTCAAAATGCACAAGTGCCCAGTGAGGAAGAGAAGCTAACCACCAAAGTCTGCCACGCATAACCCTATAAACTGACTGCATAAAACTACCAGCAACCTCATAATCTTCTGGATACCAAGGTTGCCAAGCATTGTCTTCCCCCATCTTATTGGTATGTTTGTGGTGATAATTATGGCCTATTCGCCAGCCATGAAAGGGATAAATTAAGGGCAAAAACGCTAAGTGACCAACTAGATCGTTGACCCAGCGACGGTTAGCAAAGGAGCGATGACCGCAGTCATGGCCAATAACAAAAAACCCTGTTAATGCAGTGCCAGTGAAAACCCAGACTAGGGGTAATAAAAACCAAGGTGTAATTGTTAGTCCCCAATAACCTAAAACAACCATAAATATATTGGTTGCCACCATTGTCCATGTTTTCCATTTATCTTTAATGAAAACTTCGCGAGGTAGAGTTTTCACAATATCTTTTAGCTGTAGTTGCTCGTTTTTACAATTAGAATTTCCATGAGCAGATTCTGCAATTGATACAGTCATAAATTGTTTAAATTCCCCGTTTTTTTTGATGGTTATGCAGTAGATTTATAATTCCGAAAAAAAACGCCAGCCCAAAATTTTGCTGGCGGTTTTTACCACAGAAAACTTTTTACAGCTAATGCCGAGAACTAATAGCATTCAGTGAATGTTAGTGAATTTTGTTCAAAACAAAGCTGTATGTAGCAAAACCTTTCTTTTTATATCATAATCTTGTCACTATCCAGGTATATTAATGAATTTTGTTGCTTTTGCTACTTCTTTTTTGTTGGTCAAGTGTAGCTACAATCATATTCACAATTTTTCTTGATTGACTTATTTTTCAACCTGTGAGACTAAGTTTCGTTCTCTAATAGTTCGTAATTCTAATAAGAGAGTTTCTATTTCTGCCTCAAGATGAAGCAACTTAACTTGTTGATCTGTTTGATACAAGGACTTCATCTTTTCTAAGGCATGGGTTTGATTGGTTGATTTTCCTGAACCATTTACCCTTGGACCAGCGTTTAAAGAACTAGAAGCTTTGGACAAACTAGATGTGCTGTCAGAAATCAGTAAGTTACTAGCCATTTATACTCACTTAAATAGTTTTTCTTTAAGATAGATTACAACAAATTAAGCTATTTAACCTTATTGAATAAAAATTTAACATTCAAAATTAGGGCCTGGGGTAAGTTAGCCAATACTAAACAGTTATAAGATTAAGTAAGTAAGGTTTTGGTATACTTTCTAACTATAATTTTGATTAACTTTTCATCCTTACCAGCCATTGACCAAAAAGTTATGGAGAAACTCTTGATTAAGTCAAAGTTAAATTTTTGTTTAGGGTTGGTTTCGCCTGTCGCCGATATAAAAAGGCCCGAAGAACGACAATTGCTCATGCTGGATGGAAATTATCCGTCGTAACCCACCGATATTAACTATTCTGGCTGTCTTAATATTTGTTTGATAAATATTCAATTATAGCTTAGGCAGAACCTAAGAAAAACTTAAAGTGTACAAAAAATATTCGATTGAGAGCAAAGTGTTTTTAAACCGGGGCTAAAAATCACCACCATATTTTAATTAATAATTAAAGTAATTACTTTTTTGTGATATAAGATAAAGATGTACAAAAAATGAAATTGCTACGATTAAAAGTATTAACTATACGGTCAACCAAGCTAGTAGGGGTGGAACTCCCGTCAAGTAACTCAGCCCTCTCGATCATTGCCTAATCAATGCAAATAATAGTAGCTTGGAGAGTATGCCCAACTAGTAAAATATGTTTAAAATCGTGAAAGAGCAATAAATTGTCATCAAATCTATATTTATAGAGTAAACACAATGCCTATAACTATTGTTAGTAGGTTTGAGTGTGTAGGGGTACTTTGACTCGTCCCCAGAGAATATAGATATGGTCAGCCAAGAAAAAAGTCCTAAGGCTGATTTATCTCGTTGCGAAGTGTCAGCTTAGAATTCCCGTGACTTTAGTCCGGATAGTAGTCAAATTAAACAATTCAAAACTTCAAAACTTAAAGATGACCTTAACATTGCCCCCTTATCAGTCAAAATTACAAGGCTGGCCTGGTTTGATCGAGGCTTATAAATCTTATCTACCTGTGACAGAAAAAACTCCTGTGGTGACACTGCAAGAAGGTAATACTCCTCTGATTCCTGTGCCAGCAATCGCCCATCAGGTAGGCAGACAGGTAGAAGTATTTGTTAAATATGATGGCCTCAACCCCACGGGTAGTTTCAAAGATAGGGGCATGACTTTAGCCATATCTAAGGCCAAAGAGGCAGGTGCAAAAGCAGTAATCTGTGCCAGTACGGGCAATACCTCGGCTTCCGCTGCAGCTTACGCTAGACGAGGTGGGATGCGAGCTTTTGTTTTAATCCCTGATGGTAATATTGCTTTAGGAAAGTTAGCCCAAGCTTTGTTATATGGGGCTCAAGTTTTGGCAATTAAAGGTAATTTTGACCAAGCCCTAGAAATAGTGCGAGAAGTGGCCAATAAATATCCAGTGACTTTGGTCAACTCAGTTAATCCCTATCGTCTCGAAGGTCAAAAAACTGGTGCTTTTGAGGTAGTGGATACTTTAGGCGATGCCCCAGATTGGTTGTGTATTCCTGTGGGAAATGCCGGAAATATTACAGCATATTGGATGGGTTTTTGTCAATACCATAAAATTGGAAAATGCGATCGCCTGCCAAAAATGATGGGCTTTCAGGCTGCAGGGGCAGCACCTATTGTCCAAGGTAATCCTATAGCCCAGCCGGAGACAGTGGCCAGTGCTATTAGGATTGGCAACCCTGCCAGTTGGGAAAAAGCTATAGCTGCTCAACAAGCTAGTCAGGGAAGTTTTACTGCTGTTACTGATGAGGAAATATTAGAAGCTTATCGTTTATTGGCTTCTAATGAAGGAATTTTTTGTGAACCGGCTAGTGCTGCTTCTGTTGCTGGTTTATTGAAAGTTAAAGACCAAGTTCCCACAGGATCAAAGATAGTTTGTGTACTTACTGGTCATGGTCTCAAAGACCCAGACGTAGCGATTAAACATAGCAACAATCAGTTTAAGCAAGGTCTAGAACCGAGTATAGAGGCAGTTGCTGAAGTTATGGGATTTTAAAGGAAAGAATAAGGAAGAGGAAAGAAGTAAGAAGGACAATATTTTTGAATTTACCAAAAAATTGGGTTTAAAGCCTCGCCCATAAGCGGGCGACTTTTTAGTTGTTTTTTCTGAATACATATGTTATTATTTTATTGATATTTGCTATTAACGACGTGGTTTGAATTAGTCGCGGGCGGGCCCGAGACAAGAAACGGAGGCGGAGGCAAGCGTAAGACTAGGGTCAAAATAGCAGCAGCCTGTGAAACTTCAACCCAGCGAATAGTTTAGGCTCAGTATGAATGCTGGTGTCTTTAGACCGGGGAGGATGTCAATTTTGAGCTTTTCTGTCTAATCTCTACTATTGGGCAAGCGAGGTAATGGTGTTTCGTTGCCTGGTAACTGGGGAGTATTGGGAGATTTTCTCTCCTGTAGTTGGATTTGAGTTTGAGTTTGAGTTTGATTTTGATAGTTAGTTTCTGTTTTTGGCTGACTATTGGGAATATTCTCCAATTTTTCTTGTTTGGTTACTTTTGCTTTGGCCAGAATATCCACTGCATCTGCTAAAGCATTTGTTAAACTTTTACGAGTATCTGCATGATTAGTTTGCTCTTGTTTAAGGGCTATAGTTAACTTTTGGACTTGTTCAACAGCACAATCGCGTTCTTGGATCGTCTCAATAATTTTGGCCTTAAATTCAGCAAAAGTTTGTAAATGTTCGATTTGCTCTTCAATAGTTGTTAAAGTTTCACCTCCATCGCCTTTAACAGAGGAAAAACCCTTTTGTAATTTCTGAAGTTTGGTCTTTAAGTTATCAATAATTTCTTGACTCTGTTGAGTTTCATTTCTTCGTTGTTGAGCTTCGGTATTGTAGAGTTGACGCCACTGAGAAGCACTATCTTGGGCTGCATTTAATTCTGTTTGTAGTTCAACTATTTTTTGTTGAAGAGCTTTGATTTCATTTAACCATGGGGTTATATCCTGAGTCATATCATATTTTAGATGATAGAGTGTCCATTTAATTGGGTTATGTTTCTGCTTGATGAAATTTACTCAAACTTACTCAAATAAAGATAATTGAATAGGTTTAATGTTCACTTCCTGTTTCATAGAATCCTTAACAGACTTGTTGTTAAGAGGTTTTGAATCTCCACAGGCTTTACTTTCCGACAAGCTATCGGTCGTTGAATATTTTTCGAGATTAATATTTGCGTTTAAGTCTCTATCAAGAGTTGAACTCCTAGCTATACTATAATATGGCCGACTTCAACTAAGTCTGTATATTTGATATACAAACTACAATTGTTATACTTTTCAGGTTAAGGAGTCCCACACTTTACTAGCAACTAAATTGATTATACCTTTGTCGCTAAGACTAAAATTTTTCAACATAAATATCTTAAATATCTTATACTAAATCCGGTTGACAGCTTATAGTCCTTTCTAATTTTGGTAAAAAGCTTTTACAGGAAGAGTTTTGGCGTTTACCAAAAAGCTCCTTTGAATAACAGATTTGCTATTAGTTTGTTCTTAGTTTCAAACTCCTAAATTTATCCCTAGGTTATAACTTTAGATTGTTACTTTGTAATTTTGCCTTAAAGGAGGTAATTTACCTTGATAAGAGAGTAAGCACAAGTAAAGATTAAGGTGGCTAGAATGATTAATATTCGGTATATTCGGTGGGTTACGACGGACAGTTAAGAGTTTGGTGAGTAAGCATATCTATTATTATCTAACCCACCCTACTACAGGGTTTAATATTCCTTTAACAAACAGTCTCTAAAAAGTCCGAAAATTGCCTATTTAGAATTGTTAGTTTTAAGTTGTAGTATAAGCATTCAGTTATCAGCTATTGCCGAATGGAGCAGGTAAAAGCAACCCTTGAAATTGAGAGAGAATTAAAAGTTACTGCCAAAGTACGCTCCTTTAACTTTAGAAGAAAAATTATTTATTATTTGCTGATAACGCAGTTTCTCTGTAAGAGGCTAGCTGATTGCTAAGAGCTGAATGCTTAGGTTATAGTTAGTTTATAAGTGATTCTTTACTACCAATAACTAAGTACCTGTGCTAAATTAATTTAATATTTTTAAGGGAGTAGAGAATAGGATAAAAAATATACTTGTATACTTTATCAGTAGAGCCAAAATAATTTAGCCTGCTTACTTAAGTTAAGCATAAAATATACAATTAATTTTGCTGAAATAATTATATATATTACTTTTTAGTCAAAAGCCATGAGCTTTCTGAATTTTCTACGTCACTTTAATTCTGCAACATTGCGGGAAGTTTTAAACCGCGAAAATAGGCAGCGATTTTTAGATTTATTAACTCCAATTGCTAAAGGTGCGTATAGAATTGTATTGGCAATACTAAAGTCGATAATTAAACATATACTAAGACGAATAATTCGCTTTTTTCAGTTCATTCTCCACCTGAATTTCCAGACTCTTAAGGAAGTATTTATTTGTGCGGCAAAACAAAGATTACCAGGTTTATCAGCAGAGATGGCTTATAATGCTATGCTCGCTTTATTTCCTGCTTTATTAACAATAATCGCGGCAATTGGAATTTTTGAATATTTAAGTTCAACCCTGTTAAAAATGGGAGGTTTACTAATAGATATACTGCCAAATCAAGTACAGTTTTTAATTAGCTGGGCTGTCGATGAAATTCAGAGTTCTCCCAACAAAGAAATATTCTCTTTTAGTTTTATTGGTTCGATTTGGATATTTTCTAGTGTACTTAGTTCTGCGATGGCAGCTCTCGATCAAATTCATCAAGTTCCGATTGAGAAAAAACGACCTTTTTGGAAAGCAAAATTAGTTTCTTTAGGGCTAACTATTGGGACTCTAATACTATTAATTATTGCTTCTGGCTTAGTATTAGTTAGCGACTTAATTGTAGATATGATTGCTCGGCAAAGTTGTTTATTAGAAACTCTACCTAATTGTCCTCCCGATCGAGTTGCTAATTGTTTATTTCAAGAACCTGTTGATAATTGTGTTTTGAAGTCACAATTATTAGAAACTTGGAGTCAATTAAGATGGCCGATTACTTTAGGAATAGTATCAACAGCTTTTGCTTTTGTTTATCGTTTTGGTCCGAGTTGTAGAAGGAAAGGTACACCTATAATGCCTGGTGCAATTATTGCAGCATTAATGTGGGCAGGAGCTTCTAATTTATTTCGTTTATACGTTTTACATTTTGGCAACTATAACCGAACTTATGGAGCTATTGGTACTTTTATTATTTTATTATTATGGTTATATATTAGTTCATTGGTAGTTTTAATTGGGGCACAATTAAATGTAACAGTAGGTGAGGCAATGGCAAGGGAAAGCGAAGTTATGGAAGGGGAAAAAGAGTATTAGGAAATATGTTCAATAATTAATTATTAATAATTAATAATTAACAATTAATAATTACCTCTGCTTAAAAAGAAGAGGATTGCTTCAGAGAAACTTTTTTTATTTTTTTCTCCTTGAAAGAAGAGGCTTTAAACCTTAATTTTTCGGTAGAAAAATTGGAGTTAGCGTGGTCTTTGTAAGAGACTAATTACGCCAGTGGTTATGGATATAAAAATTAGAAATAAAAGCACTCCTCCTGGTAAAAAGGCGAGAATTTTCCACCCTCTTAGAAGCCAGACTATTAGAGTAATAATGGTGAGAATGCCACAAATGTAAGAAAATTGGGGAATGAGAAAGTTATAATTTTTGCTCATGGAGTTTAGCTGTGTGAATCTAGGGATAATTAGATTATGTCAAATTTATGAGGAAATAGCAGTCTAGACAAAGGTTAAAATATACATTATGCAGAAGTATTAAATTGGAAAAAGAATTGCGGGTATCTATAGCATTGTAATGAAAAAAAATGAATAATGATAATTAAAGTTCATTATCAAATTGATTTTTCTGGTCTGGAGTTAGGTGAAAGTCAATTAGTTCCTTGAAATTATTGATAGATATGGCTGTCTCTCTGTATCGAATCAATGTATTTAGTTGCTTTCGGAAAGGCAACCAGTAAGGTTGCACAGATTGATTGTTTAACTTTAAAGATTTCTCAAATAATTTGCGAAAATTTGATAGACAGTCCCATGAATCACAGATTTGATTATTATCAAAAAACGCTGTTAAAATATTCTCCCATTGAGCTTCATTTAGTTCTTCAGCAATCATTACTACAAGTCCTGAACGTTTACCAGCTTCAGCATAGGAAGGAGATTCTGTAAAATGAGTAACTATAGCTGAAATATTATTTTTTAAAATAGGTATAAGTAAATTTTCAGGAATTATTTGTTTACCGCGTACTAGGAATTTTAGTGAATCACTAAAAGGCATTTCTTCAATTTGATTGGCAATACAATTATCAAATATTTCAATAATTTCTGGTGCTGAGTTTCTGAATGAGTTATCTTTATATTCTGATTTTGCGTAAACTAATAGATTTATATCATCTACTTTTGGTAGACTATTTTTCAAATACTGTATAAATGTTTCTTTACCAATCTCACCCCAGTATTGTGAATATTCAACTAAATCATTAAAGGAAATTTCTAATAGTATTTTATGAATATAATTATCCAAAAGTTCAATAATTTCAGTTTTTGACTTTCCTGAAGACTTATATTCTGATTTTGCGACAAGTAATTCCTTTAAATAAACTTTTTCTGGTAAATTCTTTGGAAGACTGAGAATTAATTTTTCTCGATCGACCTCAAACCAATATTTTGATGATTTAAGTAAATCATCAAAAGTAAGTTGTAAAACTCTTTCATTAATCTGAACATCAAACATTTCAATAATTTCAGGTTTTGATTTTCCTGATGAATTATATTTTGATTTTGCGGAAAGTATTTCTTTAAAATCGGCATTGATAATTTTATCCTCTAGTATATTTTCAATAAAATCTTGCCAAAATTCGTAATCATAATTTGACATAATTTCAGCTAAAGTTTTCAGAGATGAAGACTTAGCTCTATCTTTGATACAAGATAAAATAGTTTCATCAGATGCCAATGAAGTCTTTGATATTATGCAGAATAACTGATTTAAACTTGCTTGTGGAGCTGATTTTTTCAGAATAGGCAAAATTATTTTTGTTTGAAACAAATTATCGCCACAAGTCTCATTTAATGACAAAATATCTCCGACAGGAATTGTATCAAACTTTTGAATTACAGATTCTCTTAAAAAATCTATATGAGCTGCTTTAATCAAAATATTAGTATCTGGTAAAAATCTGTCTTGATTAATTACATATATATTTTTATCCTTATATATTTCTAACTTTTCAACAAAAGCTTTTGCTTTAAATTGGCATGGTTCGCTTAAGGCTTCCCAAGCTGTAATTTTGGCAAGATAAATAATTACTTTATCCCAATTAGAATCATCTACTCTACTAATAATTTCAGATAACTTCTCATTTAAGATTTTTCCTGTTTCCTGAGCATACATTTTTGACACAGCAATTAAAGCAGAAAATTGTCGTTCTCTTTCTGCTTCCGGCAAATTTTCTATTAATAGACTTTTAGTTAAACCAATAACAACATCTTTAATTAAAATAAATTTTGCACGAGCTAATGGACTTGCTTGAAAATAATTAATAGCAAGTTCTGGATTGACAGGAAAATATTCAGATTTAATATCTTGAAAAATCCTTTCACTAGCAGCACGACCTTGAACAGGTGGACGTTGCAAAAGATGAGTTATTGCACTTCGCAAATGATAGCGAGCTAATTCAGCGGTAGCTTCAAAAGGTTCTTCTAAAGATGTCATTGAAGGATGAGCACAACGACTTCTATCCTCAAATAACCTTTCAATATCTAACTTTTCTATAGGTGAAATTAAATCAAATTCTTCATGTGCTTTTTCGGGAATTTTTGACTCAAATTCCCAAAGCTCTTTGAAATTTTGGTTCAAGGGGTTTTTCTCAAATTCTTCTAATAATAAAGGAGCATTTTTATCTCCAAAAAGTTGTAGTTCTCTCAACTTATGAAGAAAATCAAATACTACGGCATTCCAGGTAGACACTATACAAGAACGAAATGCTCCAGCTCGATAACAAGCTACAGCTTCTTGTATAAATTTTTGAGATAATTTATCTCGACAACGTATAATTAGTTCGTCTAAGTCAATAAATGTTTCGTGCATCAGAAAAATAGAAAATTGTGTTGTTCATGTAAATGGTTTTCATTATTATAACTTATCAAATTTTTAGCATCTGATATTGTTTGGAAATCCTCTGATTTGGCTCGTACAATTTTTATTCCTATTTTTTCAATATGAGCTAAAATATTTATTTGTCGTTAGATATAGCAATCCTAAATAGGTGGTGACAAATCAAAAAGTAGAAAAAAAACTGAAACTCCCTCCTGTTGCCTGTTGCCTAAAAGCGGTAAGATTTTTATACACAAATAAAATAGGATTGCTATAGCTATATTGCAATTATTATAAAGTGAGTTAATCAGGAGGGTTGCATTAAAAATAAATACCATTTAAAACAATACCATAATCACAAAAAAACATAAATTAAACTACTATAACTTCAGACTTGAATAACTATAATCTTCATCTATATAATGACAGTTGAAAACTTCTGATTCATCTGATTAATAGCGAGCAGTTTCTCAAACATCAAAAAAATTAATCTCTCTCAAAATATCATGTCTAAATCTCAATCAATTTCCGGAATTATTCCCATAACCCTAATTTTCCTGTTCGCCAAAAATTTAGATAATTGAATCTTAGGTTTTTCAGTAAAACACTATTTATATTTAGCTCAATTAAAAATCTATAGCTCTGAGCGATGTAGCTAAAGCTAGGCTTTGCTACGCACATGAAACGCCAACGCTCAATCACAAACAATTTCCATCTCTATCAAAATCTCATGGTTAAATCAAAATCAATTTACCGAATTATCGCCCTAACACTAATTGCAATTTTCACCACAATTACATTAGTATTAGCCTCTAATCAAATTAGCAAAACCGCACAAAAAACAGAAATTCGTGGTGTTTGGATAACCAATATTGACAGCGATGTTTTATTTTCTGAATCAGCTACAAAAACAGCAGTTAATCGTTTAGCAAATCTCAACTTCAACACACTTTATCCTACTGTTTGGCAAGGTGGTTATACTCTCTATCCTAGTCAAGTAGCACAACAAGTATTTGGCAAATCTTTAGACCCGACACCTGGTTTACAAGGGCGAGACTTTTTACAAGAAATTATTACTGAAGCACATGAAAAAAGTTTAACAATTATTCCTTGGTTTGAATTTGGTTTCATGGCACCAGCAGATTCAGAATTAGCCAGATTACATCCTAATTGGTTAACTAAACGTAGGGATGGAACTACTATAAAAATGCAAGGAAAAGATCCTAGAGTTTGGCTTAATCCTTTTCATCCAGAAGTACAGCAATTTATCTTAGATTTAGTTATGGAAATTGTGACTAAATACGATATAGATGGAATTCAATTTGACGATCATTTTGGCTTACCTGCCGAATTTGGTTATGATGATTTTACAGTTAAATTATATGAAAAAGAACTTCCTGGTTTATCCCCTTCTGATGATTATCAAGAAACTTTTTGGGTGCGTTGGCGAGCAGATAAAATTAATAATTTTATGGAGCGAGTTTCTAAAGAAATAAAAGCAATAAAACCAGATTGTATTATTTCTGTATCTCCTAATCCTTTGCACTTTGCTTTACCTGCTTATTTGCAAGACTGGTTTACTTGGGAAAGAGAAAAATGGATTGATGAAATTGTTTTACAGGTTTATCGTCCAGATATTAAACGTTTTATTAACGAGTTGGAACGAACAGAGGTTAAATTAGCTAAAAATAATATTCCTTTTGCCATTGGAATTTTGACTGGTTTAAAAAATAATTCTACTCCGATAACGACAATTGAAGAACAAGTAGAAACTGTTCGGAAGAGAAATTTTGCCGGAGTATCTTTCTTTTTCTATGAAAGTTTATGGAAGTGGGGAAAGGAATCGGAAAATATCAGAAATCAAAGTTTGGAGGAAATATTTCAGGGAAAGATTTCCAGACCACACATCTCTAGTTAAAAGAAGTAACAAGGTAAATTTTTTGCTCTCGACGAAACAGTAGAGTCAAAAAAAGGTAGAAATTTTAGTAACTTTTGCCTGGAGAAAGAAATGAAGCAGGCAAATTTTTGACTCTCAGATAAACACTAGAGTCGAAAAGCTAGAAATTTTTCCGACTTTGGGGAGGTGGAAGACTAGAGATGGCAAATTTTTCTCTCTCAGATAAACACTAGAGTCGAAAAGCTAGAAATTTTTCCGACTTTTGTAAGGGAAAGACT
>JAAUYL010027344.1_pt1 | contig 24716 bp, 25 predicted proteins | sample 7278011 | NCBI WGS metagenome assembly JAAUYL01 (sample SAMN14350225, study PRJNA611818) | marine sediment metagenome | isolation source: surface marine sediment (1.8m) | place: French Polynesia: Moorea | collected 2018-08
AGTAGTGTCTCTGTATAAAAATATTTTCGTGGTATGTTGTAATATTTTTGTGTTGGTACTTGCCCTAGGTATACAGTTAAAAAATTCTTTTCTTGTTGTTGCTTCGATATTGAAAATGTTAAAAATTGCTGTTTATTAAATATTAATTGCTTTCCAAATTAAATTATAATTATAATTAACTAATTAATTAAAAATGAGACAATTTTAAAAATTATAAACGAAAGTAGCTAATATAATTAGATAAGATGTGAGAAAAATTAGAGAAAAATATATGCATAAATAGTAAAACATTTTAGGCTAAATAGATTGATATATATTTTTGGAAACAGTTTAACATGGCTCGCTGATGTGTTTTGTTGTAAGTAATTGAGAAAGTATTTTTATGCTGCTACAGCAGCATTGAGATGGTTGCTAATGTTAGCAAGGTTGAGAAAGTATTTTTATGCTGCTGCTAAATGGATGCAGCTGTTGGTATTGATCCATTCTATTTAGTAGAGGTCACATGAGCGTTAGCAATCGCCTGCACTCTCTATACTAAATGCTAACAAACATTACAGCTGCAGTTGCAATATTCATCGATAAGAAGAAGAAACTATAACTACTAACTGCCATTCAAAATGGAGAAACGAAAGAAGAGTCTGCCAAAATCCACTTCTAAATTCTCTCGTCTTCAAGAATTTATACAGTCAACATTAACTGGAGAGCTATTGCTGACAGATGAGAGTGAAAATGAGGAGCCAATGGACGAAGAAAATGCAAGTATTGTTCAAGATGACTCTATGGACCCTTTACAAAATCCCCAGCCAGGAACTAGTGGATTAAGCAAGAACAACAACGCCAACAATGAAGACAGTAGTGATAATGAAAATAGTTTTGGCAATGGAGACTCAACTGAAAGGGAGGACAATGGAGATGATGACGGTGATCAAGATTATGATGGAGATGATGAAGGGGTGCCAGACACTGAAGGGACCATCCGGAAGGGTGGCGATACGACATTTGGTCCTGTAAAAGAGAGGGGTAATGTGTTCACATTTGACACTGATAGTGGGCGGTTTCGAGTGTCCGTGCTCAAGCGAAGTCCAAGAAAGTATTCAAAATTCAACTTGACAGACCAACTATTTGATCTTAGTCTCAAAGTGATAAAAGAGAACGAGGCAGAAGGATCATTGCTGAAGGACACCCTAGAGATCCTCCATAAAGCAATAACTGAGGCAGTTAGAGTCATTCAGAACCGGTTTAAAAACATCAAATTCAATCACCAGCTTTACTTGACTATTGTTGACAAAGACTTAATGAACCGCGGTATCAACACTGCCCACTTCTCACTTCAGGAGAATCCCAGCATCATGGCTGACACCCTCCTTACTAAACTTAGGTAAATCCTTAAAAGTTCATTATTTAGCATCAAAACATTGTTTTATATAACAATAATCTTTCAGGAATTTTCTGAGGAGCAAAGACGATGCACTGCTTGGTGAAAAGTTCTCCATAATTTTCCACGTCTTAAGCATTCCTCATCACATCCACAAGCTTCAGCATGGATTCATTCCAAAAGTCCCAGCAAAAGGTCGACGCCCGAAATATCCAAAGCTAGCTGTAACAAAGGGTTTGATGAAAAAAGCCAAACGACTTTACCTGCGGGAAGTCCCAACTGGCTTTCCAAAGGATCCTAAAGCCTTTGACAAGAAATGTCTCTTGATGAGCATCATTGTTGCTTTTGGGACGGAGCTCTCTCTGAATACTGAAGCTGGTGAGGCCAATGAACTCTCTGCTGCCAAGGTCAGACTTTTGGATGCAATTAAGAACTGGTACGGGCCGCCATCAACTGACTCCCTAACAAAAATGACAAATGCTGGCAAGGCCTTCAAGGAGGAAATCTCAGAAATCAAGCAAAGGTTCCCTGACATCACAGACTGGTGTGATGTTGACAATGTCTGTTCAACTCTCTCAGACCACTACCATGTACAACTGAACATCATTGACAGCCATGCACCTAGAAGAATTGCTGCAAGATATCCAGCTGTTTTTGTACCTGAGAGACCTCAGCTCCATCTACTACGAGAATACATGGATTCCAGGGGTTCCCACATAACTGTCATCAGCAACATTAAATCCTTTTGGTTCAATCATCGGGCCTATCAATGTCCAGCATGCTTGAAGCGTTATTCCTCGCCTTATGTGCGACACTGGTGCAGATCAAAGCATCGACCATGTTGCAGATTCTGCTACAGGCCGAGACTAAAACCAAATCATTACTGGCCAAAGAAAGCCCATGCCATGCATCAGTTGTGTGACCCCAAAGAGGACTGGTCTGACAGTGATGAAGAAACCATGAAGTGCCCTGCTTGCAATGTAAAATCCAAAGGGCTCACATGCTTCTCCAAGCACAGATGCAATGGGTAAGATGCTTGCAGAATAGCTTGTTTGTTGACACTTAAATGAAATAATTTGATAAAGATCGCCGCTGTTTATGTGATGGAGAGGACTGTTGCTTATTTGATGGAGGAGACTGTTGCCCTCTAATTGTATTTACAGATAACAATTGATCTAAAATTCTAATTAATTTATGGTTTATGGCGTGGTACTCACAATCTAATGCCAAATGAGACCCTATTCATAAACATTCACCAAAGTCTATGGAAAGTATGGTAGGGTTGGCTTTTTTGTTGTCTATGATGGAGAAGACTGTTGTTTATTTAATGGAGGCAATTGTTGCCTTAATTACATGCAAAGATGGCAACTGATCAAAAATTTCAATTAGTGAATGAATTTTGGCAGTCATGCATAGAGAAAACTCATTAGAAATAAGTAGAAATTACCAATATTTTCCTATATCTAGCTGGACTACAATGATTGTCCCAAATGGAAACGTGGAGTTGCCTTTTTTAATGTAGACTACTCAAAATACAACTTGCAAAGAACATTTTTGATCATATTTTTCTCTTTTTCTTTTTCCAGGTATTTCTGTGACAAATGTCAGCGATTTGAGTACATTTGTGGAGAGTACCCAAAACCAGCAGATGTCAAGGCATCACATGAATGTGACAAAGTCAAGTGCAGATTCTGCCATACCAAGCGCCCAAAAGATAGCAGGATTCGCCATCATTGTCCAATAGCAAGGCCCGAATTCACCAAGAAAATTCCAAAAGTTGGAGTCTGGCACATTGAGCTAACAGATGAAAGTCAATCAAACTGTGGTGACTGCATTTACACAGCAGAGGAAATAGTCAACTGTAAGCTCCATCAGCGATTAAAGCATCCTGCATCAAAGTCAATCATGTCAACAGTCTACCTGGAAGTGGTTGAAAGGGGCAAATTTTTGAAACTGAGGGCATTTGCTGGTCATGAAGGGGATATGCCAGTGAGCGATGCCTTTGTGTACAATGAGTATCCTGACATACTGAAGACACCATTGGATGACGCACCAAACCCTGTGAGATACAAAAGTCCACCAACCAAGAAAGCTGTTGAACGATTCAAGTGGAAAGGAAACCACAATGGCAACTACGAGACTAAGATGACAGCAATTGAGAAAACACTGCATGATATTATTACAGAAAACCTGTCAAACTTGTGCCTCGTCATGCTAGGCCACAGATCATTAGTAGCTGTATTAAATGCACTACTTAACAATGGCATGGAGCCCCTATCCTATAAAAGCAAGGACGGGAAACTGACAATGCTTACCATTCCAGGTGTTGATATTCGAATTGTTGAGGCCAGCCATTTCCTTGGTGCCAGCAATGTTCAAAAACTTGCTGCCAGGAATGGATTGGACCCGCCAGCCACCCTCTTTCCAAGAAAAATGAGACGGAAGAAATATTGCTCTAGCCAGGAAGCCCAAAGCTGTCCAACCATTGACATGTTCCTGGACTTCTTTGACACAACAGAGGATAGAAAAATGAAAGAAGCATTTGTCGCAAGCTTTGAGGGACAGTGGCATTTCTGGAATGAACTAAAGAAATCAGCTGATGAAGAGTGCAAAATCATTTTAACTTCCTTGTGCCAATACATCCACTTTGCCTACAATTTACAATCAGACCTACTGAAGTTGCCAAATAGCTTGCCTGTCCAACCAAAAGAAGATGAGCTTGTTTACACCCATCCCTTTTCAAAAGGGATATCTACAAACACGTCCTTCCTCTTCAGACTTTACAAGGTGCTGTTGATGCCTGCTCACTCTCTCTATGCCATTGACAAAGAAGCAAAGGGATTGATCCAACAGAGCTCAAAAGTGGAAGATGAGTTTGTCCAGTCCATGATGTTGTCTCATCCCCACACCACTGATATTTGGACTGCATATCATTCCGCTGATGGCCAGAGGAGGTTTAAGGGCATCATACCTGACATGTACTGTGGAACATGCAAACATGCTTGGTGAGAGAATATCCCAATTTCCTTTTGTCAGACTTTAGTTGCATCTTTGATATTTAGAGGGAACAACATCCAATCCTTTCTTTGGATAATCCATTGACTCTAAAGACAATGACATTTGACAGAACCCAGCTAATCTTTAAAGCAGCTGACGCTAGACAGACAAGCAAAATGCTTTGTACCCTGGACAGTGACATTGAAACAGGATACAGTGTCAATTCTCTATAGTTTAAGTTTGACATATTCTAACCTTTTTTCCTCCTCTACTTCCTTTTTAGGGACTTCTTTGGATGTCTGTCACACAGTTGCATCAAACACAACAATGCCCACAAGATTCACCCTTACACAAAAAAATCTGCTGAACCAAGGACTTATGAGCAACTCAGAGATGAAAAACAAAAAGGGTTAGATCGAGCCATTCGTGAGCAACGGGAAAAGGATAACATCAGGCAATATGACACCATATGGCAATGTGAATTTGAGGCAGCTAAAGCCAGAAGAAGTGTGACAAACACCATGCACCAGGCCATCTATGATGCCAAAAGTTGCTACAAAGAAAGGCCTTTACAGAGATTGGTTCCAAGGGCAACACTTCGAGGCTTGAGGACCATCTTATACTCACATGTCTTCAAGGCCAACGACAAGGAGAAGTTTTATGTTCTAGACAAATCCTCTCTGTACCCATATGCTGCACTGACATGCAATGTTCCCTTTGGTGAGCCAGAATATCTCATCGGACCCAACCTGAAAGACTTCTTGGACACTGACATCAAACGGAATAAGGCATTGACTTATAAAGGCATTGAAATCTGTGGATTTGTCCACTGTGCACTAGAGCCAGATCCAAAGGACGATGACCCCTTCATCATGGTCCGGTTTCCTGAGGAGGATCAAGATGAAAATTCAGATGCATATGTGGATCAGAACAAGAAACTGAGGAATCTGTGTGTCTGCTGCTATGCATGTGGATTGGAAAGGAACCAAGGTCGTTGCAACCACAAAGGCAAAGAAAAGTGGATCCTCGGCCACTTCACATCCATAGAGATTTGCTATGCTGTGCTGCATTGCAATTACAAGCTTAGAGAGGTTTATGAGATTGTTCACTGGCCTAAGAACTCTCCTTTACTGCGAGACTTTATGATGGTTCTTGGTCGAAAAAAACTGCTGTCCTCCAAACTGCCTAACTTGTCACAGCGCCAATTGCAAACTTATTTGAAAACAGCAAACAAAGAGATGGGCTTGTCCGGGGACTTCAAGATCAAACTGCAGGATTTTAAGGAGAACAAGGAAGAGAGAGAGTTTATAAAATCTTGCCTTGTCGAGCTCCTTGGAATTTTTGCCATAAATGCACCCACTCGAAAGTGCCACTTGGTGTACACAAATGAAGCTCTGCAGGACCTTTTTCTCTCAAAGAAAATATCTCAAATCAAGCCAATATCAAACAAGTGTCTCTGTGTTGTAACTGATGAATTGGACATGAAGCCCCATTCCGACGAGGAAGAGCCATCACTTAAAAAATCTCTGAACAAGCCGGATACTTTCAGTTACTTTCCAATCTACTCATTCATTGTTGCTCAGTCTCGAATCTTAATGCATCAGGATGTCACAAAAATAAAATCTGAAGGTGGAAAGATGTACAGCCTGCACTGTGATGCTGTGTACTTCACTTTCCCAAAGTCAAGGCAGCACCCATTTACAAACAGCATGGGCGAAATCTTTGGATTTTACAAGGATGAGGTGAAAGATGGCGAAGTGATCAGCTTTGTGGCAAAAAATGAGCGAACTGTCTCTATGGTTGTCCGGAAGCTTGATGGATCGATAGAGGAAAAGGTCAAGGTCAACGGGCTGTCAATGGGTCTAGAATTTGTGCAGAAGCAGGTCTCGCCACATGATTTTGATGAAGACATAATTGCTGATCTTGAAGAGGAGAGGAAGAGGCTTGCTGCAGGAAAAACATTGACAGTGTCAGAGAATGAAAAAAAACGAATAGTGAAGCAGCCAATTATGGTGTCCAGTGTTGACAACCCGTTTCAAAAATCAGTGAGTCTCAGAAAGTTCACAGTCACAGCAGGATTGAAAAGTAGAGTTCCTGGAAAAGACTTTGATACAAAACCATATGGGTACAAATAAAAAAATAGAAACATGGAAAATGTTGTTATTGTAAAATTGAAATAAATAGATAACTGCAGCCACCAAGATACTAGCCTTGTCAGTAACAATGACAACGGTTTGACAAGTTGGGAGCAGGTAAAAAACAAGAATTTCTGTCAAATCCAAAGTTGGAGATGCAAATATCTGCAATTTCCCAAAAAGCCACTTTTGCGAGACCTATAATCTAAGAAGGGCTGGTCATATGTGGAAATGCTCGTCCTCTACTATTAATTACTGTCCTTTTCATTTAAGGTTATTGGGACTGCATTTTTCACAATGTGCGTAAAACTTAGCCAAATTCTAATAATGTACTCGTAAACATAACAGAAATCTGATTTTATCAAGTTTTGGTTCTTGTCTAATTGAAATGAAAAAGACAATAGCATCATTCAGCGATATCTGAAAATGTCTTTGTTATTGTCATGATAAAGTAAGGGATTTGCAATGAGATTGTATTTTCAGTCTTGTTTTTAATTAGGTGCAAACGAGAAGCTGAGAATTTAATTGCTTCTCAGCTAAAGTTGTTACGCTTGTAGCTGAGTTTTCTCAGCTTTTGCATCGGCTATATTATGTTTTCCCTGCTGCCGGCTTAAACTGAGACAACTCTCGCTCAGTTTTCTCTCAATTTAGAAAAATAAACAAAACAAGAAATTCTGCGAAAAATTTCAAAAACCGGAAAATTGAAAAGTTTTTCCAAGGATTTGCGACAAAAACGCATTGGAAAACTATCATCGAGACCAGCTCAAGGTAAAGTGCATTGCTATTTCAAGTCATTCGGATCCTGGATATGAATAACCGTATTTCTTTCCTGTCAAAGTTGTTGTTGGCAACACAAAATCCTGAGTTTGCCATTTTTAAACGTTGGACTTTTGTTTCAGTTTTCCCTTGGGGGCCACTCGGGGCCAGAACAAATACAGACGGTATTGCGAGAACAAACGGCTCAAGAAATCCCAGGAGGCGGGAACCTGCATTCAGAATTGCTATCGAACCTACAAAGAACACCAGTGTCAAAGCAAATCGAGTCGATCTTGAGAGTTGACGACGCCATGGCAGTAAAGCGACGGTCACAAAAGTCACGGTAAGACAGTGATTTGTATAGGAAGGAACTACTCAAAGCTTATGACATTTTTAATAGTCAACCGGTTGGGAAAAATTGCCGCAAGCCCGGCCCCGACTTTGTTTTGCAAGGCTGCAAAAAATCCGTGAAAATGAGCAAATTTGCCTGCCCAAGGAGTGGGCCAGCGTGTCCTGCAACTCTGAGGTAAGACTTTAAAAAGTCACAAACGTTTTGCAGCTTAGAAACCAAGAATTTGATTCCAGGAACACTTGTGAGGGTCTGTGCCCCCTGTATGAAAACAGGTTCTCCAAAGTTTGCATGGAATTTGAATGCATCTGGGCCAAAGTCCATTCGTGGAAAACCATCGACGGTAAATATCACAATTGTCACACTGTTAACATTGTTTCTAAACAAGCTGATTTTGTAGGAAAACACGAGTTTACACCAACAAAACCAAGGGTTTTGTTTAAGGACGAGGCCAGCCCAATCCCTGAAACCATGGATGACAGTTCTGTCCCAGGATTTTTCGATGTCAGCACGAAACCCAGTGGATCCAAAAATGCTGACAAATGTGACAATTGTGACGATTCAGCGGTTCAGCAAAAGGATCTCAGTGACAGTTACACATCCCTGGAGACTGGTTTGATTTCCGGTTTCTCTGTGCTGGCAGCACTAGTCTTTTTTTGCATGGTAAGTTCCCATTTCATTGAGTGATTTGTTTATATTCTGATGAGTTTTTTCAGGGCTTCTTATTCTACCGATGCTGGGTGAACGCCAAGAAGAAGAAGAAGGGATCGGACGGCGAAAGTGGCACCAAAAAGTCACAAAAGTCACACTGGAACACAAGGATTTTTTGGCTAAGGATTGTCCAAGCTAGAGTGATTGGTCTGCTCTTCAATTGTATTGCGGTAATGATTGTCAAACGAACTGAGTAACATCATGACTTCATTGATCTTTGATTTTCCTTGTTAGGCTGCGTGGAACTGGATTGTGGCAAGGTGCACACGCAAGCCATCCATGCCAGAACCGGATGCAAATGACACTGACAACAAACCGGAAGTTGAGGACAATGACAACCACAAGAAACCGGAAGTGTCGAACAATGCCAATGGCAACAAACCGGAAGTGGCTGACAGTGACAATGACAATCCTGGATCCTCAAGACCCAATTGGGTTTATTTTGGAACTGGGCCCGCAGCAAGCACGCCCAAAGAGGTATGACAGTCCACTATTGATCCTTCAACACATCTGTAAAGTCGTGTCTTTTTAATGCTTTCTTTTAGAAGAGAAGAGATGACGACATTGCGTCGTATTTTGATCAGGATGACGGGGCCATTGAGGTAAACTTTTGATTTTGTGACTTTGTTGAAATTGTAGTAGAACTTCACGCATTTCTATTTTTATAGGATACTGAAGTCAAGCGGAGGCTCACAAGCCCGCCACCATCCCAGATTGTTTTGGCTCCAGTTACAGTTGAGAGGCCGCCAGAGGATCCCAGTCAAATGCCTGACAATTTTAACCAAAATCTACCCGTAAGCTAGACATTATATCACCTTGTTTTGTATGTGAAACTACGTACTTTTCTTTTAATATAGGGGCGAGAGAATGTGCTGCCTCAAGTCGAGGAACAGCAAAACAATGACAATGACAATGAGGCTTCCGATCAGCAGGAGGACAACAGTGACAATCAAGAGTTTGTGTCTGTTCAAGATGAAGCAGCAGACCCAGAACAGGTAATGATATTCTAGATCATTGTTTGTTTGTTTGTTTGCTTGGCCACGATTATGACTTTTGTTTTCATGAATAGGCTCCAATCCAAGTCGACATTGTCGATCCTAACGTGACAATCACCAGGAGTGGAAGAGTTTCAAGAAAGCCAAACAGATTTGGATTCGATTAAAGTGTGACAATTGTGACAAAGATTTTCCCAAGAACAAAACCAAAATATTCACTATAGATATGCTAAACTAATTATGATGGTGATTCCATCTTTCATTCCAAAATCTTGCTGTAAAATAGTCAATGCCTGACGTTAAATGATAGAAAAGAGTTGATATTTAAATAATTGACTTGATTACGTTCCTTCTTACTTTGATAGACAAAACTGTACAGAAGTTTGATAATATTTCACTAAATGTTACTGATAACGAAGAAATCTCAAAACAGATAAAGGTTCAGCCATTCCTAAGCAGGAAATCCAGTCACACAATCCATGACAATGCTGAACAAAAACATCTCTACTAAAGCCATGTAAACTTTCGTAGCAATCCCTATTCAGAAAAATGTTTCTATGCTATAAATGCACAATAACTATTGTTACTAGAATATACGATAACAAGCTAGAATTGAGAGTTTCTGGATACTTTTTGTAGATGGATTTTCTAATAATCTCAGAACCCACTTGATAGCCATAAATCAGGCAAGAGTTTACGAGTCTCCCAAAAAATGGACCTGAGAACGAGCTTTTAGCTTGTGGAACCTGAAGGACTAAAGAGTAAACAAAGGAATCGACACATCAAACTTTGAGTCATTTTTGGGACCACTGCAACAAATGATAGACGTTGTTGGAGGCCTTATATGCTAGTCAGGGCTGAACAATTTCTAGTAAATAACTTTTAAAGAAACTTTATTTCGTCTGGGTACATGGTGTACTTGAATTATAAAACACTAGCAACAATTATTTGTATTTGTCTTTTTTATGTTAGTCCACTCTGAAACAAACTTAGGAGGGATTTGTACCTAAACCGGAAGTGGCAGTAACACTCAATCTTTTGATTAGTTTAAAAACTATACACAGTTCACTACTCTTTTTTACTTAAGTTGGTGGGATGTACACTAAATATTTTTGGACTATAAATGAGGCTGTGCTGAAAATACTGAAAAATGACCATAAAAGTAAGCAATCAGAATCTCCCAACCTCAAGCTCGTGGCCAAAAAGTCTGTAGCAAAAACTGCTATCTCCATAGAATTTTCAAGTCTGATCAGCCACTGTTGGATCGTGTGAGCCACATCTGCAAGAGGAAGGACTAATCAGGTCCTATATATCCCAAATACTTAAATATGTACTAAAAAGAATATATCTCTTATCAATTTTATCCAGGAGCTGAAAAGTAACAAAACAATCGTGTTCAGAAAGCGGACTTAATACATTTTCTAGCTACCTAACCCTGTAAAATTGCTCCAGAAATTACATAATGTCCAGATAATTAAATTGAGAAGATTGGTAGGTTTGGTGGACGCTCAGAATTGAATGAGTGTAAAGATATTGTCTCGTACCCACTAATGTTTCTGCCACCACGAATAATTGGGGTATCCTCGTCCATGTTCTGTTCCTCCAGCTCAGTATCGGTTTCATTTCTGAATTGTCTGGCCAGTCTCCTTTTTCTGTAAATGTACCATCCCAATCCGCTTACCACAAGGAGACACAATGCAATAACAACAATGATCAGAGTGATATCCAATGATGATAGATGGTGGTGACCCATTTCAAACGACCACTCCTCACATGGGATGTTATGGCGCACGTCAAGAATCTCACATTGACCTGAAAAAGCTTTCTTTTTATCCATACCAAAAAATGCTGATGTTGTGTAGCTGTACCTGTCCTGAGGTCACATGGGAAATTGCAGGAGTTCTTGTCAAAGATATAACAGAGAGCTTTTCTGTGAATGCTTGATCGTGCATTGTATCCACCTGGGCAAGCGACCTCGACCTGCAATCACAAGAATATTAATATCAGCTGATTGGAAAAAAGGTTTCAATTTTTGAAAGACGTAGTATATAACAATTTAATTTAGGCCAATTTGAACTCTAGTGTGTTTTGTAGAAAAAATATCGGAAACTTGCCTCCATGATGTCTCCAAAGAACTGGCTTCAAGCTTCAAGGCTGACGAAACTTGTTTCTCCAGAATCACTGGACTGTAAATAGTCTAACAAGTATATTTGGGTGCATTCAACATGTGTTGAATGTTTTGCAGAACAAGTTATTTTCACTTCATTGACATGGTCACTTGAATACACTTTTTGGAAATTGCACCCATATTTTTCTAGTTTTTCAATTAAATGACAGTTGTTGACAGTCAAGTGGAATTTTTGGATTAACGAAAATGCAATAAATATTGCAGCCAAAATGTAAATCAACTTCATGTTACATTTTACGGCTGCAACTGCATTATGTAACATAAATGTCAGCTAACGTATGTAGTAGATACTTAATAGTCTCTCATCGGCAACTTTTTCGCTGCTGCACTCGTGACCCAATTTGCTTTCTTATCCAGGATCACTTGAATATTGGAACTGGTTCCTCACTTCTGGTTTTCATAATGACAGTGAGCTAAATAGACTACTTTTTTTAAGATCCATTAAAGTTGGCCTGCTGACGTAGTAGGAGTTTGGCCATAAAGCTACACAGAGATGGCTTTAGTAAATTCATCTTTATTACATGCGTCCCTGAAAAATGCACAATGCAAGTGGGCCTCTCTCTGAGGGAAATAGAAGGACTTACTGTACAAAAACTCTTCGTTTCTTCAAAGTAGGTGGCAAGACTAGCAGCAGAAAAATATTTCTAGCTTACAGTAAGTATAGATTGTATGAGAAACCTTCTCCTAGGAACAAGGTCATTGGAGGTGCGAGAATCTCTTTATTTCTCTTGTACATATACCAGGAAATAATGTTTGTAGCTGCTAACTTAAATTGTGTAGAGTTCCAGCACTGATTCCACGACAACTAGCTTTCCTTCTCTCTCTTACTTGCCAGCTGCTTTTTTTTAGTTTGTGGGGCCACAATGTATAGAAAAGGTTTCCTGGCAGGAAAACAGTTTCGTTCCATTGCTCCTTATTCTGTTGTTGGTGACCCTGCTCTTACCATAAAAACTCCAGGACTTTCAGGAGCTAATCAACTTCTCCATTTGATTGTGCCCGAACACTCACATCAAAAGTCCACATCAAGACAAAAGCAGTTTGAGAACGAGGACAAAAAGCCTTCAGATCAAGAAGGGAGAGGAGTGTCGACATTGGAGCAAACTAACAGAGAACTGAGTGCAACTGAGAATGACTTTCCCAACCACATTGATGACAGTAGCAGTGACACAAATGATGAAAGTCAAGAGGACCCTGACCTTGTTCGTCAAAAACAAATAGAGGAGGTCAAGAGATCATTTCAACATCCCATCAGAGTTAAGAAAAGTGAGCTTCCAGGTTTGAAACAAGGAGAGGAGGATACAAGTGGCAAAACCATCTCTTCATCCAAAAAACGAGAGAGAGCTGAAGGCTTGCAAGAACCATCAGTCACACCTTCATATTCCAAAAAAAAGATCCGACACAACTTCAAATTCATCTAAAGATGGCAGAGGTAACATTAGGTATTTTTATGCCTATATGAGAAAGGGGTGGACTTTGAACTTTTATGCACAAAAGCTCAATATTTAACCCTGCTTGAATGATGGAGGCGATTGCTGTGCGAAATAGAGAAATTGGGAAACATGTCTAATTCTTAACCATTTTTCTAGGCGCAAGTTCTGGAAGCAGGCTGCTTTAATGCTACCAAATATGATCAAAAGTTCTTCACCGAACTGCCAACAGGTATCTGAATGTCCTTCTACAAATCCATTCAATCGCTCACCTCTGCTGATTCCAGATTGCAGATTCGTCAAGGTAGACCATGTCACCTTTTACAGCTCAAACACACTACAAAGCCACAAAATTAATTTCACACTTCCAGCCTGGCAGTCAAGTAAGTGTATGCAAAACATTTTACAGCTGTCTTGGCATAACCCATAATCATTTCAGACACCCTATACCAGTTGCACGATTGCTTATTGTGCTTGAAGGTGAAACTCGTTCGAACATCTACAAATGCAAAACTTCCAAATGATGCCAAGGTATCCCCAATAAACAACTTAGCCAGGTACTTAATTAAACTTGTAACGTTATAAAAAAAGTAATTGCTACTTTAGCACTTAACTTTCAGCTCTCTGTTTTCGAATGTCAGCATCAGTCTCAACAAAGTTGACATCTCAGGTATAGTTTTTCCCCCATTAGTGTGACTGTCACTAGAAATGATAATTTGATATTTCTAGGGGACAACTCTGGATACAATTTTATGGCATACATGACCAATCTTCTCTCCTTTGGGGAAAATGTGAAGGAGACATTGCTGAGAACTGAAGGCTGGTGCACAGATCTTCCTGGAGAGTTTGATGCAGAGGGAGCCAATGATGCATGGATAAGTCGAAGGTTTGTTATTATAGAAAACCACAATTTTAAACTGACTCAAGGAAAATGGACTGCTGTTTGAACGATATCTTTCTTTCAGGGCACTGTTTGGAAAGGTCACGGCACAGGTGACAACTGACCACCCAAACGGAAAGATTGAATTCTTTGACCACTCTATTCCCCTGATTGCAAAACTGCAAAGCCCTTTCTCCTCCTCAAGGACAGGAATAATACCGGGGGTAATTATGTTGAAAGCTTTTGCACAGGATGCAATTCAAATATGGTTTGCCTTTTTTCAGGTAGACATTGAAATCTCATTCACAAGATCCCATTCAGACTTCTATCTAATGAACAGTGAAACCTACGAGGCCAGCATTGTCATTGAGGACTTTGTACTCAAGGTCCCATGTGCGGTTATGGCACCAGATCTGTGGGACAGGTTTCTCAGCGAGAGGAAAACTAAAAATATTATCTACCATGTCAGTCGTAAACAACTCATACGAGTCCAAATTCCAAGCGGTGTGACCAACTTTAGCACAAGTAGTCTGTTCCCAAACAATGTCCCACCGCAATCATGCATAATGGCACTTGTCAAAACATCAGCTTATTCTGGGTCTAAACAGGAAAATCCCTATTACGCCCTAAGAAAATTCAGTAACACCTGCTTTCTTTCCTCCATAGAGATCCTTCTCAATGAAAGTCACATGGGCACCTTTCATGAAATTGCCACAGCCGACGATGCCCTTCATGACTACTACAGGTTGTTTGAAAACTTGGGATTTACCTCCTCTCCCTTTTCAAATGACATAACCTACGCAATGTTTTTGAGAGGGTTCTATTTCAAAGCAGTTAATCTAACAACATCCAGCAACTCCTCTGAGCCCTACTTGGTTGAAAGTGTTAGACAGGGGCAGTACAGATTGCAAGCTCAGTTTTCAGCAGCCACTCCCTTTGAAATCACTCTTATGGTCCTTTGCGACTACTCCAACACCATCACAGTTAACAAGGAAAACAGAATCTCCTGCTCGTACTTGACTTAAATCTGCTAAAACAAGAGGCCTCAGCATTAGTGTTCTATCCATTAATTGATATGTTGACGTTGAATAATGATATATCTATACATTACTTCTAAACTAGACATCTACTGAACAGTTCCAATCGAGTTTAAACAAAATCTAAATGTGGTCCATTGATATATGTCCTTATGGTTCATAAATGTTATGTATCTGGAAGAATAAAAAGCATTTGGCATAATTACAACTTTTAAATATATTTAATCCTGACGCATCATGTTTCAGTTTAATGTCACAAGAAAGAAAATGTTATAATGAGGATTTTATTCTTTACAAGAGATAGATAGTGAACTGTAAAGTTGAGAGGGATTGTTTGATTGCATTATTCATTCCTGTTTGGACTTTCTGCAAGTTGTTTTGAAACCCTCAAAATGGCAGATTTTAATTGAAGTGCCCTTATAAAAATTAACCGATTTGTGTACCAAAAATCAGTTAACGATACCAAATCTGTTGCAACAGGGGTGCCATTGATCTTTTCAGCAGCTTCAAACAATTCCTTTATTGTCAGGAACATATTTGGTTTCAGTGATCCCTTCTCTAGGGCTTCTCGGGTAATAATGTACGTATTTCTTTCTGGCTTCAAAGACAGCCAAGAAAGATGAATAAGAGCTGTACAAAGATGACAAAGGGGTGAGAATTTTTGTATTATAATTTGATTGTTTTCTTCTCCTCCACAAGAAAGAGTTATTTTCTTTCCCTGGTTGTCTTTCTCTACGATGATTGCAATGTCGTTGTCACCTGCAAGAAAGATTATGGATAAACTCAATTTCATTACTGATGAATAGGGTATGAATTGAAATTTAGATGTCAGTTGCATGAAAAACCTTTGACAGCCATGCCTCTAGGAATGTCCCATAGGAAACTGAAGGTAATATGAAGAATAGGCCCTTTTTAAAGCAACCTTGGCTTTGAAAAAAAATGAGTGTGGCTCATAAACTAATGGCAAAGCCCCCTAAAAACTGGGTAATACTAAATTGCAAACTTGCAAACTTTTACCAAACTTTTTGCGAACCAAAAAAGTTTGCAATTTAGTATCTGAATTGCAAACTTTTTTCAAAAATATCCAAAATCTCAAAACAAACTCACGAAACCTTTACCAAACTGAATTGCAAACTTTTTTTCTACAGTAAGAAAAAATCACCAAAAGTCACCAAAACAATCAAACATCACTAACAAATGTCGATTTTTGAAATGTTGCCAGGAGTGACCCAATAACCACCCAGGCATGTTCCCTGGCATTGTACCTGGGTGATTCAGGCGTTTTTGGCTGGCCATCACTGCTTGGAATGGACGCCTCAAAAAAGTTTGCAATATTGCAAACCAAGTGGCTGGGAGTCCAGGTATCAGAGCCTGGGACCCAACAACGATCCTGGATTGTTCCCAGACACTGTGCCTGGCCAGGCAAATAAAGAAATCCTGGCTCCTACCCCTCTAAGAGTCTGGCTGGCAAAAGCTTTGTTTACTTTTATTACCAGCCATCGTTGAGAACTGCCATCCAGAGGCATTGGCAAGTTGTCTGCATGATCAAGAGTTGATTTCAGGCAATCTTAAACAGAGCAGCAGTATTGTCTAAGTCTCCTTTTTTGTTTACTTTAATGCAAAAAGTTGCAATTTTTTTGGTTCAAAATATGGCTTTTTCTCCTAAACAAAGGGGCTGACATGCCACCATTACATATTTTTGAGTAGAGCAGAGTGACCCAAAGAGACTCAAATATTTGTTTATGTGTTCCTGAATTGGGAAGTGTACTTGCCGAAGGGTTTTGATAAAAATGGTTTTTGAGAAATGTTATGTTATGACATCAAGCAGCAAATGGCTAGGATCTCTTGATTATTACTTTTTATGAATAAAGAATGGTCTCTATTCACCTATAATCAAATTTCATCCAGATCCACCATTTGGCCAACAGCAGTCAGCTCCATCATTAAAGCAACAGCAATCAGCTCCATCATTAAACCATCAGCAATCAGCTCCATCATTGAGACAAAAGCAGTCAGGTTCACCATCAAGGGTACAGCAATCACCTCCATCATTGAATCAACAGCAGCCTTAGACAAGTTGTCCTTGAGACGAGTTGTGGATTTCAGGCAGGTCCTGCCTTAACCAGACCTGCCATGGTTGTCTTCTATTTTAGTCTATCAAGTTTGCAATTTAGTATGACCCCTAAAAACTTGGCAGGTTTTTGAAGAGCATAATCTCAGCTTTCAAATAAGACCCTTTTCATGTGTAGAAGCTAATGGGAAGTCTGGTAGGGTTGGCTTTTTTCATATAGGCCACTTAAGCCTTTTTAAAGCAACTTTGGCTTTGAAATAAATGCATGTGGCTTGCAAACTAATGCCAAAACCCCCCAAAAACTCGTCAGCTTTTTGAAGAGCAAAGTCTCAGCTTTCAAATAAGGCCCTTGTCATATGCAAAAGTCGATGGGAAGTCTGGTAGGGTTGGCTTTTTTCATATAGGCCACTTAGGCCTTTTTAAAGCAACTTTGGCTTTGAAATAAATGCGTGTGGCTTGCAAAGAAATGCCAAAACCCCCCAATATCTTGTCAGCTTTTTGAAGAGCAAAGTCTCAGCTTTCAAATAAGGCCCTTGTCATATGCCAAAGTCGATGGGAATGCCATGAGAATTGGCTTTGTTCATAAAGCCCAATTAGGCCTTTTTAAAGCAACTTTGGCTTTGAAATAAATGTGTGTAGCTTGCAAACTAATGCCAAACCCCCCCCAATATCTTGTCAGCTTTTTGAAGAGCAAAGTCTCAGCTTTCAAATAAGGCCCTTGTCATATGCAAAAGTCGATGGGAATGCCATGGGAATTGGCTTTGTTCATACAGGCCAATTAGGCCTTTTTAAAGCAACTTTGGCTTTGAAATAAATTCGAAATAAAAGTCGATGGGAAGTCTGGTAGGGTTGGCTTTTTTCATATAGGCCACTTAAGCCTTTTTAAAGCAACTTGACTAATGTAGCATAATAGAATATTTACCCTCATCCTGGTTCTGAATTTCCAGCTTCTCTATTGGGTTTTTGGAATTTTTCATCCAATTGGTCATGACCGCTGTGAACTGTTTTAACAAAGATGGCAGAAAAGGAATAGCGATAGAGACCTGCACATCAATGTCCCATGTGCTGGTTTTTTCTTCAAACTTCAGTTTTCCAATGGCAACAATGCCTGGAAAAGCGGCAATCACAATATCATTTATAATACTTTTTCCAATGGCAGCCTCAAGTTCGAATGGAGCCATGGTTAACTGACTTTCCTTTTCAACAGCTGCTGAATATCAGCTGCCTCTTGTATGTTCAGTAGCAAAGAAGGCAACCATGGCAGCACAAGATCTAGAAGACCAAATTATTTCGCTTTGGGGCGGGAAGGACCCTGAATTTTCTGGTGCTTTTTCTGGTGTCAGCAACATGCAAATGGCTTTGGACTTGGAAAAAAATATAAAAATAACAAAAACAGATCTAAGAAAAATTCTAATGAAAATACCATCATATCTAATGCATGTCACAGCCAGGAAAAAGTTTCCACGAAGAAGATACAACGTTCTGGGGTTTGGAATGATGATGGAAGTATGTAGACCCTTTCAACTAGAAATGCTCAGCACCTTAAATTAAACTATATTGAACTATTTTCAGGCTGATCTTGCAGTTTTTTTCCCATGGAAAAAAATGAGATATGCACTCGTCATGGTTGATGTTTTCAGCAGGAAGATATATTCTGCCCCACTAACAGACAAGGTATTGTTGTGTTATTAATACAAAATGGAAAAATAGTAAAAGAAAACCCTGTTTTTCTAGACTCCAGCAAACGTATGCAAAAGCATGGATAAAATTTTCACGGAGCAAGTAGGCCTCTTTCCAGAGGTGTTATCAACAGATGCAGGTTTGAAATTCCCCAGACAAAAAAAGACAAAGAAGAATAACATTTGCATTTTTGTTCCATGTAGGAAGCGAGTTTATTGCTAAGTCTATGAAAAAGTATTTTGCAAAGAAAGACATATACCACAAGGGAGTATTTTTTCAATTTTAGGCATAAAATTATTGCCCTACTAAGTCTATTATTTTAGATTCGTTATGGGACCCAAAAGAGTGCAATGGCAGAAAACAGCATTCTTCTGCTCAAGTCAAGAATGTATCGTGGCATGCGACATGAATTGTCAAGAAACTGGCCAAAATTTCTGGAAAAATGCACCACTGATCTAAACCAGCGAAGCCTTAAAGTTTTAGGTAACAATATTAAACCATTATTGAAATTTCTAAATTGTATTGACTTGATAAAATTAGGTAATTTGAAGCCAGCTGATATAGAATCACCACTTGATAATGTCAAAGTCCATGAACGTGTTGGCTTAAATAACCTCAATCATCAGCCAGGGTAAGCCCCGATAGATTAAGCCTTGAAAAAGTAATTCACTTAATGATGTGTACATATCTATTTAGCATCAACGAGCAAATGAAGAATCAAAAACGATATGAGAAGGATAAATCTGCACTTCAAAGGAACGACTTCGTAATGGCTGCATTGAAGCATGACAGTTTTCTACGTGGTTTTGATATCCAGGCAAAGAACTTTCCCTTTTATTTTTATGCAAAACTGGCTTGAAACTAACAGCTTCATTCTGAAAATGCTCATTGGAAAATGTAAAGCAAGTAGTATCTTGAGCGCTTTCCCTTTTCTATTTCTCCTTAGTCAGAAGAATTATTATGCTGCTTTATATTTTCCATTCGAAATCTGACACGTTTCTACGCACCCTCTGTTCTTTCGTGTGTTGCGCAGTTATTCCATTCGAAAAGAAAGCCAATGCCCGCCATTGGAGAGCCAGGCAGTCTTTCTGTTTCTACAGTGAATACTTATATACATATGTTAATACTTCTCCTTTTTAGAGAGGCCAAGTGTACAGAATAAAGGAAGTTCTTGCGGGAATCAGGCCTCCTCTTTTTCGATTAGGTAAAAATAATACTCAACTAAAGTCAACCTCATGCAGTTTTGTTGTGCTTTTAGAAGATCTAAATCAGAAGACACTCAAGCGTTTGTACTATAGACGTGAGCTTGTGAAAACATCTAAGCCAAAACCAGATGACTACTTCCATGTGGAGAAAATTCTAGACCAAAGGAAACAGCGTGGAAAGAAATATTTCTTGGTGAAATATGCTTTTTATGACAGCTCATTTAATCAGTGGTAAGATTTTCTTTTAACCAGCTACAAAAATGCTTCTAAAATACAGAAACACTCAGCTAGAAAAAAATAAGCTCTAGTTTGAGTGCCTTCAATTTGGAATAATTTGATTCCGTTTTCAGGATACCAGAAGAAAATCTAGTTCTACCTGACGAAGAAGAGGACGAAGAAACAGACCAGGGCAATGAGTGATGGTGCTCTAAAAACAGTTATTGCCAGATTTGAACCATATCAAGGAGAAGCCAGCAGCGGCTTGAAATCATGGTCGTCATGGTTTTCAGGCAGTCCACCACAAGCCTATAAGTCTGAAAAAGAATATCCTTGCTGCCATTTAGTGAATTACCAAGAGCTTTCTCGTGGAAGATGGATGATATCAATCCAATCTGTACACTTTAAGGCCAAATCTGACATTGACTTTACATTTCAAGTATCATGTAACTTAGTGCAACACGAAGAGTGGACTGAAACTAAAAAACCAATCATTGTTCCGCAACCATTGGAGCTTTTTACTGTCAACGTGTCAGCTACAAAGCGAGGAGAAGCAAGATTTTCTACAAATTTTTTCGTGATTAACAACTCTTCTGATAAGATTATGGTCTATATAGATCAAATTGGGGTGGTCTCAAGCAATCTCAAGAGATTTGACCAACTCTTTTCTTCAATGCACGTGTTTGTTCTATTAAAGAAAGTTGGTTAAGTACAATTAGCAAAATGGCAATCTCTAAAGGTGAAATTCAAAGTTTACGTGCAAAAATGCTGGCTGACAAAGACTTTTTGTACCAGTTGCACAATTCAAACGCGATGCAAGCAAAAAACCTGCTAAACTTTGCTAAAGACTCTTCGTTGAAACTTTTGATTAAAATAATTCACCATGTTGCAAAAGGAGAAATTGAGATAAGAGAAGATATTTTCAATGAAATTGTGAAGAGGAATAAGCTTAAAATACTGGTTAGCAAATTTGAGCCTAAAGGAAAAGTTAAATCTTTGACAAGCTCATCAAGGCAAGAAATATTAACAAATCTGTACAAACTGTGTCCTGTGTATAAATATATATTACACCCTCTTTTCTGGCGAAAAATTAGTGCATAGATAATAACCTGTACCTTTTTTCTTTTTAGAAAAAAGAGCATGGCAGCTCAAAGGATTCCTCGCCCTAAAAAGCGTTTAATAGGTAGCTAATTCATATTAATTTGAGTACCAACGTTGAAAAATTGATTACTTCCCCTAATTTCAGATCTTAATGAATACATCCGCCTCAAGAAAAAATGCAATGAGCCCATTGAGGAGCTGAATATCGCCACTCACGCTTCTTCAGAACAAGGTGGTTGGGGATCCAAGACCGGAAATAGTGACATTGCTGTCATTCATCAAGATGGACAAGGAGAGTCATCAAGCCACATTCAGGAGAATGTGTCTAGAATCGTTCAAGAGGCTGCAAAAACTTTTCAAGCCCAACTTCTAAAGCATTTGTCTCCCGTGGGGAGTGGGAGACCACCTGTACAAGATCCATTAGCAGGCTATGAGCCAACTGCAGTCCTAGCAGAACCCTCCCCTGTAGTGGAGATAATAAATTCTGCTACTCCCTCTTCGAGTAATAACAGCATTGAATATTTTACACGACATTTACCGGCACGCCACAAAAGAAAGGCAAGAGAAATGCTTCTCAAAATAAAATCCAATTTTCCAGCAGACCTTTCATTTGATGAGAAAGGTACTGTTTTTATTAATGGAGACTCAATGCCCGAAACAGATATCAAAGAGTTATTGGCAGCCACTTTTAACAGTCGGAAAAAAGCAACTGGCCTTAACATGTGGTTGGATAAATTGCATGATTTGGGCCTTGACAATTATGTCAATAGCAAAAGGAAAACAATTCAAGAAGAAAAAGACAGTGATAGCAGCATAGATAAACAATGGTGGTGTCTTGTCTAGGATATATTTTTTGTGCTTTATGGCTATTTTTATTAAATGATTACATTTTAAAAAAAGAAAAGTGGTTCAATTTGTTGGCTGTTTCTGCTTGGAAAGATAAATGTTGAGACGGTCATTTCGTATGGCATTGAAGACCTGTTGTTAATGTCGATCGCTGCAAATAATAAATAAATGATTACATTACTTTACAAAACATCAACGTTGGTTTTTTTTATTATTGGGACTTCATGTAACTTACCTAAGTAGGAAGGCTCATTTTCGGATTGATTTTCTTTGAGAAAATCCATTGCACTCGGAATCAATCCTGGATCATTGAAGAGTTGCTGAGAAATAGTTCTATACATTCCCCAGCTTGCCCTGTCTAGCATCAGGATGATGTTTGTTATTTGTCGTCGAATTGTTACTGCATGAGGACTGGGGTAGAAGTAGTTTTGAGTTGACCATATTATTGAAATGTTCATGTGGTGCGAGTCATGGCAAAGTGCTTGGAGGAAGGAATGGGTCTCATACACTATTTAATTTGTAGGCATTCATCTATTTAAAAATGAGTTGATAAAAAGTCAAATCAAGCCCTGACTTTATCTTAAACTTAGGCAACCAATCAAAGCATAGTGCAAATATTTCCCAAGTCCTCTATTTAACACCTTGTGTTATGAAATACTAGCACTCTTAACTGAGTAAAATTATTGGATAGATCACAATGCGCTGCATTGAAAAACATCCAACACTTTGTATACATGACTTTGAGCATTATGTCTTTAGGATTTTTTAAATAGATGAAACACCTCTGGCCTGCTGGTCTTCAACAATTAACAGCTTGGGGAATTGTGGGTCTAAGTCAAGTCCAATTGATGGAAAGCTAGGCACTGATTCAATCACTTCAAGATTCTCAACGTACCCACGTAGCTCAGAGAGATATTCTGTTTTCAGGTGCAATGTGCCTTTTGGCAAAGAATATATGATGCGAGCAAATGTTGCACTAAAAATTTCTTTTTTGTGTTTTAACAATTTTGCAATGATTCTGCTTTTCCCGGACATCGATCCACCAGCTGAAAAATATATGGAATCTGTGTTATTTTTTCTTGATTTTGATAGCTGATTAAGATTTACCTATACAAAGTCGAAAGGGGGAGGACATTTTGGTTGCATTTTCACTCAGATACAACGTCTGGTCTGGACTGTAGATTGGAGTGTGTCTAGCCATTTTACTTTTGTAGCTCTTGAACTTTGTTTTCATTTATATGGTAATCCAAGTCGAAGTATGTGTTGAGAAAAGTGCAGTATCTAAGGTCCATGTCAAATATTCGATTCACAACTGAAAAAAATATTTTTTAAACAGAAAAAAATACTGTAAAAATTATTTTTTTACTGTAATAAGCAACAAATAAACCACACGATGTGGATTCTTCTGATTGCAGTTGGTTTCCATTCATAGACAGTGAAGTAGGCCAAGTGATATATCTTGCCAAAAGTTCCTTGGTTTTTGTACCTCCAAGACTATCAAATAGCTCCAAATAGCTGTAATAACAATTTCAACGTTGAAATATTAATAGGGCTAATGATTTTTATTGATTGGTACCTTTTGTCTTTGTTACTGGATGTTTCAAAAAGACTGTAAAAAATGTAAAATATTTTTGCAGTGTGATTATTGTACGTTCTAATAAGAATTAGTTACCAGAACCAGTGGAACCCTGATGTTGTTGATGGGCCTGTATTTACAACTGCAAATTCTTTGTATGACAGCTTTGGTATCGTGTCAATTGAATATACACCTTTCACACATGATATTAGTCCACCAACATTTTCCTCAATTATTTTTATAATTTCACTCCCTTTCATAATAAAAACAACAGCTTACAATACAGCAACCAAAATCACGCAACCTACCTTCAGTAAGAGCCACAACAACTATAGAAGAATTTTTGAGCTGTTTCCATAGGGCAAGTAACAACACAAAAATATTACACTATACCATGGAAATATTATTATACAGAGACACTACTTTTCTCAATGTAATATTATTACATTTTGAAATGCAGGTAAGTAGATAGATATATTTTTGGGCTCTCGTTGAACAGGCCAATACAAACGGAATAAACCAAATAATAATTTTATAGAGATTTTTTTAAAACGTCATGACTTCAGCAGCAAAATGACCTTAGAAATGTGTCTCTTATCCATCTTGACTGGTTATTCTATTAAGTGTGACATCACAGCTTGTATTATGACGTCACTGGCTGACATTCCAATACAGTAGATGGCAGCTGAAACCTACTATTGAGAGCTGCGCTTTGGTTCTACTCCCTTTATGAAATCTACTCTGGACCAGGCGAATGACGAGGGAGATTAACTGCCTCAGCGAAAAGATTATTCGGCTCCAGAAGGAAAGGGCTGAGAAAGAAGTAAGAGAGCACTGCCTTAAATTCGACTCAGCTTAACAAAAATGGGCTCGTTTGAAAGCTATTGGACAGATCATCTGCTTGTCCCCATAATTATGATTTATGGGGAGTAGGAGGATGTCCTTTTCAAAATATTCCTGCATGTAACCACTAAAACTTAGCTTTTTCTGCAGGCGTGTTTCTGTCAACTTGTCTTGATTTTTTTCATGCTGATATAGACAACCCGACTTCATGCTTTTGGTCGCTAGCGACCTGTAAATGTTTCGATTTTTGGTCGCTAACCCCACCCTCCCACCCGCGGTAGTGGCTTTTTGGATGGTCGCTAAATTGGGTCGGAAAAATGGTCTGGAC
>JAAUYL010028547.1_pt1 | contig 24672 bp, 32 predicted proteins | sample 7278011 | NCBI WGS metagenome assembly JAAUYL01 (sample SAMN14350225, study PRJNA611818) | marine sediment metagenome | isolation source: surface marine sediment (1.8m) | place: French Polynesia: Moorea | collected 2018-08
TAAAGATTATTAGCCAACAAAAAAGGAATAACATTCGCTCTCTATTAGGAATACTAAAATCATAAAAAGGAATAACATTTAATGTAGATTTTAGAACAAAAATAATTCTTATCTCAAAGTAAAAGGTGCTACCAATTCCTATCTTTTTATTTACCTGAAAAAAATACATAAGTACAAATATTATTAGCTTATATAAATTGAACAAACCGACATTAATTAATGAATAAGAAATTAGTAGTTGGGTCATGGCGCAATGCACCAGAGTTGTAGAGAAAATATTACTTTGTACCTAGATTGTAGAGAAAATATTACTTCATCCTTCATCGTCAGGTCAGCGCCGAAAGGATGTCGAGTATTTTCTCTACAAAAATTGCTGATGTAGATAGTCAGGCTATCTCTGCAATATCAGGATTGTAGAGAAAATAATAAAGGCACAAGATTAGCCCCGGTGAATCTACCAAACTAAATTTTTTGGCAGGCACTTTCTCTATCAGAATTGTAGAGAAAATATTATTTGGCAATAAATTGTAGAGAAAATATTACTTTCTCAGAACTTAGGCAGACGGCAATAGGTTAATCTTCGCATCTTGGCTATTTTTAACTTTTCTCAGTGGCGATCGCTAAATTTTTTTAGTTGTTTATATATTTTCTCTACAAATTCATCGATAATTTGCCCCCTAGTCGTTGGGCAAAACGATACAAACAGCAAGAACTAGCATAAGTATTTCTGTAAATCTGTAAATCTGTAAATATTGGCGACAATTTTCTTTATTCAAAACCGACAGGGAGAGTTGGAAAAACTACCCTGGCAACGTCTTAGTACCTCTTTTTCTGTAAACACTGCTTTACAGATTTCTGCAAACACGATAATCTTTAAATAAGTTTTTCTGTAAATCTGTAAATATTGATGACAATTTTCTCTATTCAAAACCAAAAGGGAGGAGCTGGAAAAACTACCCTGGCAGTACATCTAAGTTTTGACTTAGCCAATAAAAAGAAAAAAGTTTTGCTAGTAGATTCTGACCCCCAAGGGTCTGCTAGAGATTGGGCTGCTGCTAGAGAGAAGCAACCTCCTTTTACCGTCGTAGGACTAGACCGTCCAACAATTCACCGAGATTTACCTGCTATGGCCAGTGATTATGAATTTATTGTGATTGATGGCCCTCCACGCATCTCTGAAACTGCTCGTTCAGGGATTCTTGCTGCTGACTTGGTTGTGATTCCTGTACAGCCTTCTCCCTATGATGTTTGGGCTGCTCAAGAGGTGGTTAATTTAATCAAAGAAGCTTCTGTATTTAAGGAAAACCTGAAATCTGTATTTGTAATTAATCGTAAAATCGTAAATACTGCTATTGGTCGAGATGTAGTTGAGGCTCTTTCTCAGTTTGAAATTCCTGTGGCCACGAATCAGATTTGCCAGCGTGTGGGGTTTGCTGAATCGGCTGCATCTGGCCAGACTGTGATGGAGACTGAACCTAAAGGTCGGGCTACTAAAGAAATTGAGGTGTTGGTTGAGGAGTTATTGAAGTGGTAAAAAAGAAGGTTAACATTAGCCAAAAGCCTGAGAGTAAGGTCTTAAATGCTGACCAATGGGTAGCCGATAGGACTACTAATTTTGAGCAACAAGAACCTACGGAAAAGATGAAGCGATTGACTCTTGATATTCCGGAATCTTTACATCAGAAAATTAAATTCAAGGCTGTAGAGCAAGGAGAAACAATGGCTAATATGCTGCGTAAATTACTAGAAGAAAACTACAAATAGCCCAAGCATAAATTGAAAACAAAAAACTAGAAATGGCTTTCTCTAAAGTTTTATGGGAAATCCTTCTACTGCAATTAATTATTATAATAGTCATTTTAATCAATATATAATCAATGCAAAAGTAAAAGGATTTAGGTCAAGCGATCGCCAACCTATTAATCAACAGTATAGACTTCTTAAAGTAGATGGTTCTGTATTTGTACTCCAAGATGCTCAAGGATATATTTATCGAGCTGGTAGTGGTGGAAATGTAGAGATTTTAATTGATAAAATCAGAGTGAATAAGGGAGCTAGAATATCAACAGAGACAAAGATAATCACGTTGAAAGATGAGCGAATCTTAGATAAATTAAATTCTCTACAAACAGCAGATGAAGTATATGTATTTGGCAGTTTAAAAGAAGTTGATGATGTGAATAATCTTAATTACCCTGTTTCAAATAATTATTTGTGGCCGATATGGGTAGAAGGGGAAAAGTTGGTATTTTATGCTGCTAGATTAGAGCAGTTGGAAGTTGATAATCGTTACGGAACAGGGCAATTGAAAGTCATGATGGTTAATTATTGAGGAGGAATTAATAACAAACTCCTTCACTGACACTGAATGAAGGAGTTATTATGGCGTTTTCTTAATAGTTTTATGATAGTTTTTCCAGCTCTTTCTCTAGGGATTTGGAGGGCTTCAGTTTGCGCTTGAGGGTTGAGGCTGCTCCTAGAGTACCTAGGGCGAGGAGACTTAAAATAGAAGATGGTTCTGGAATATGAGCATTATTAAATTGAGTAATTGGAATACTTCCTGCTGATGATCCATCTTCTTGAATAGTAATATTAATTAAATCTCCAATTTTATTGCCTTCAAATTCCCAAAGTGCTGGTTCATCCTCTGGGACAACGAAACTAATTAATTCCCAATTTTGATCATTAATTTTTATGTCACTTAGAGGTTCTGGATCGAGGTCTCCAAACATAATTGTTCCAGTCTCGTTCTCTTTATCTATATTCCACATTACTAATTGAGGATTATCTGGATCTACTGGAGGAAAAGGAAATGTAGCTTTACCGGAAATAGTTCCTGCAATTACTGGTTTTTCGCTTAACCCGATCGCTGTAACAGTCATTGATGCTATTAATGTAGTAGCTATCAGTGTTTGTCTATTCATTTAAAACTCCTTTAATTTTGTTGGTTTAAATCGGCTTTGCTACATGAAAGTTAGGCTACTGAAATTATTTTGCTATTCTTCGTTTAAAACTAATTCTAGATGATAGCTGGAGTTTGAGTTAAGTAACTATTATCGTAGTTCACTAATCGCTCCTTGTTTTTTTATTTTTAAGAACGGTTGATGCTGTACCAAATATGCTAAGAGCTAGTAAACCGAAAGTGGTGGTAGGCTCGATAGTTGGTTGTACTTCAACTTTCTGATTACATTCCAATCCTAGGGCTAGATCACAATCTTCTGGGAATGGAAACATATTAGTATAGTCTTCAACTATATTGGATTCTGCAGCTACACTTAGGGCCAGTTCTACATCTGCAACTCCATCATTAATAGTATCTAAAGCTCTAAAAGTAAATATATCTAGATCAAACGTGGTTCCTGGTTCTATTGAAGCCCCAGAATGTTCTGGAAAATTTGGGAGTCCGGGTCCGATAGGTCTTGTAGAAGTAAATTTATTTTCTACGTCTAGTTTAATATCAATCAGTTCTAGTTCACTATTATCAAAAACTAAAGAATAACTAAAAAGACCTATATTACCTGGCAATCCAGTTGTATCAACAGACGTAGTAAAAGTTATGGTATCTCCAGGGTTTAAAACAATATCTAAAATAGCGTCACCGTCTAATTGTTGACCTTTTGGTGAAAAACTAAATAAAGCAGCGTTCACTGAACTTGAAGTAAGTAAAATTCCAGATAATCCTAATATAAAAGATCTTAAAATAAATAAATAGTTCATAGTAATTCTTCCTCAGTAAATATTTTGCCAAATTAGTTTTTTGAAGCAATAAGGGTCAAAAGCAACAAAGCTATTATGAAGGGTCATTTAGAAATGGAAGCCTTTCTATATAAGTATTTCAGTCATTGCTATTTTTGCAATCATGTGCAATAAAATTCAGAATAACTTTACTTTACTAATAATCTCACAGTAATTTCACGGCGATCGCTCACTTTTTTGTTCACCTATCTGCTCAGTTTTATAGAAAACTGTTCATTTTGTGTTCACCCTTTTATTTAAAACGCTCAAAAACAAAGCGCTATGGCAGCTATGGTCAATGCCGAAACTTTAGTTTTTGCAATTAACGTTATTGACATAATGACACCAACTACAAAAATAAAGCAATAGCAAACCAGCATCTTTACTGAATCTTTATATAGTTAAAATTTGTAAATATATTAGTCTTACAAATACTTATAATATCTAGGAAAGGCAATAAAAAATTTACCTTATTATACTAATTTTTCAAATGACACAATTAGGGAAAAATAAATTATTGAAGAATTCTACAATTAATATTAAAACTGTTTTTTCTTCAAGTCTTAATCATAAAATAATGTTAATATTTTTTAATAAATATGTAATATCCGCCCCCATATATACTCTTTAATTTTTAATAAAAAATCTATTTATTTTTAGAACACAAAACCATCGTTGTTTTTATTATCTATGGGGTAATAACAACGGATTTGACATCAAACGGTAAAAATCGTAAAACAACGGATACACGTTGGATTTATAAGTACAACTTATAGTCAATTTCCAAAGAAAACAGCAGTTTATCTTCATCAAAACTTTATAAAAATAGCCTGATACCAATGCTGAAAATGATAATTTTGGCCTACACAAATTAGATGTCCATCCTGTCATGTTAGAATAAGAATGATTTTTGACTGATAGTATGAGACAACTAATCATTGTTGCAGCCCTAACCTTAATTACTGCCTGCACAGGAATTACCAAAAAGCCAATTCCTGTTCCAATTCCTTCTGCTGCACCAATACCAAAAGCAGACAATCAAATTGTAGAGAAAAAAGTAAACGACATTCCCCGCAGCCTGAAAATTAGCATGACTCTAAGCAATCCTGATGATTTGAAGGTAAAATCAGGACAGTTAGTCAAAGCTGGTGAAATCTTAAGTGATAGGGTAGGGGAAAAGCAATCGCTCCTGGAAAAGAGAAAATTACTAGAGATTTCCTTGCAGGAGGTTAGTAGAGTCATTTCCCCACCAACTAAGCCTTTGGAGCTGCCAGAAATGCCACAGTTGCCAAAAGCAGATTTTACCAAGGAGCAGGTGGCGATTGAGAAGTCTAAACTATCTTTAGACGAAAAAGCGCAAATAGTTGCACAACAAGAAAAACTAATATTTTCTCTACAAAATTCTCAGGTAGACAATGACGTAATTTTGCACGAGAAAGCCAAATTAAATATTGCCAAACTTAATTATTTAAAATCCAAGGTAGATTTAGATTCAGCTTTAGCTCAACTTAATTCAGTACAAATTGTAGTTTTAAAAGGCTGTAATCTAGGTATTAAAAAGCTTACAGCATATTTGCAGTTAATGTGAGCTGAAAATCTTGTTTGTGAGCTATTTGCAAATAATTTGAGTCTGTTTGCAGATAATGTGAGCTGAAACCTATTTTTATTTGCAGTTAATGTGAGCTGAAAATTGGCTTGTTTGCAAGCTGAAGCGTTTTTGTTTGCGAGCCGTTACAGCTAATACTGTATCTAAATCTGATTCTTTCTTGCCATGAACTCTGTTCATACTTGAAGCTCTATCACAAGGTAAGGAAGCCCAAATAATGTCAGTTTTTTGTAGAGAAAATATATTGACATCTTGAAGAGCTTGGCGAATTACATGGCTGCCATGATTCAACTCATTGTAATCGGAACACATCTGGGAAAGCTCAAATTTAACCTTACTAATAGGATTAGCATCAATACCCCAAATTGGTTTAATACCAGCCATAATAGCTCCAGATTCTACTCCACCACCACCAGAACATACTACTCCAATTGAGCGATCGCTACATTTAGATAATCGCCTGTAAGCTCTTTGTTTGACAGCATTATAATTCTTTCTATCTAAATCAATGTACTTACTATAAATACCCTTTGGCATAATTGATGTAAGGAAAATTTTCTAAACTTCAATTCCAATATAAATCATTTTGATATCAATTGTACACGAAATAGTTACAAAACGTGTACTTATGATAACAAAGAAAAAACAAAGACTTATTATACGTTATACGTAACTGAATTTTATCAAAATTCAGCTACGGCATTATGACCGACAAGCAGTGCAAAAAAAATTAATTGCAATATAATACACCATAATATAAAAAATATAAAATCTTTATTGATTAATATGCCAAATTGGCAAGTTATCATCTATCTAATCTTTTATATTAAAAATGTTACAAAATTATAAAAAACAATTGAACCGATGAAAATAAATGACTTAAGTTATTGTGAAATGATTGAATGTGACGTTGTTGGTGGTAATAATATTTCTAACAAGGTAACAAATGCCATCCCACTCGTACGTGCATTCAAACTAGGATACAAAATAGGAACAAAGATAGACGAAGCAACCGGCCTTAGTGATAAGATTGCAGATGTTGCTTGTAGTATCTCAGGAAAATGCTAAAATTGCGTTTAATATCTAAAACTAGAAAATACTATAGAGTTGTAAGACTTTTTGTCTAAACTGATGTAATGGCTAGAAATTCCTTTTGGCATAATTTTTTTTAACACAATTATTGATATCATATATCACTGATATATCACTAATATGTTTCTAAAAGAACACAAGTAATGTCAATTATAGTTTACGTTGACATCAGTTATACACGAATTGTCAGTTATTTGTGTATAACCTATTAAAAATGCCAAATTTTAGTTATATGCAACAGTCAGACTCGCGTCGCACTCCAGTCGGTCTTGGCTAGTTCGGCTAGGGTTGGCTAGTCTCTCCTAAACGTCGAGCCGTCGCCAAACCCAAGCCTCTCTACGCCTCTTCCTCCCTACGTTGCTCCTGGCTCGCTTCTTAGGCGGCGCACAATGATTTATGAGAAGAAACAATTGTGGCTAACGCCATTTATTTATCTGAAAGGGGGCGCAGAGGGACTCCCTTCAGACTACCCCCTCTTCCTATGCTGAAACAATTATATAGCCTTAGCCCACCCTCCACCCCCGTCCGCCTAACCCTGCGCCCAGAGAGTTCGCTTCGCCGTTTTTTGCTGCCGACCTCCGCTCCGCTCCGTCCGGCTAGCAAAAAACGCTCTCTGGGCTTGGGGCGGACATTTCGAGCAGGTAGCTCTAGGTTTTTATTTTTTCACAGGGGCAGCGCTGACGCGCTGCTGCTGCTCTCTCCCCTTCTACTTTGGGGTCGCTTTTTATTGTACCGTGTGCTACTATAGTTATATAGAGTTAGGTAGTTTCGTTATGGTCGCTTTCGGTTCCCCTTCTGGTGTTGACGCCGTTGCCCCCTCCCTAGTTGCTGCTGCTTGCGCTGCTGCTCGTGGCTTGCGTTCCTTTGTCCGTCCTTCTCCTCGGTCGTTCTCTGGTTGGGTCTGCTGCTGTATTTTTCTCATTTTGACGAGGCTGAGTGGTTTGCGCATCGGTTAGCCTCAGCCTTGTCAGTCCCCTTCTGTCGAGTTCGTTCTTGGGGTGCGTTTTTCTCCGTTTCCGTCCCTTGTTTAGTTCGGTCTGCCCCCGGCTTAGGTATTCGACTTCGGGTTGGTTGTCGGTCTGTCCGTTTCTGTGGCTTCCAGTCGGCTCCTGTTCCTAGCCCCTCTGTTGCCTTGCGTCCTTGGTTTGTAGGTCGTCCGGTTGTTGGTTTTTCCGGGTCTCGCTCTGGGGTTGCCACTTCTGTTGTTGAGTTTGCTGCCCGCCTGGTGTCGGTCGGCTCTGCGGTTGTCGTGGGGTGCGCTCGTGGCGTGGATGAGTCTGCTCTGACTGCGTTGCGTGGTTTTCGCGCGTCTTGTCCGTTGGCGGGGTCTCGGTCGCGTGGCGACTTTGAGTTGTCACTGAGTCCTGCCTCCGTTTCTGTTTTGTCCGTTGCCTGTGGTCAATGGGGTTTCGGTCGTGGCGCGTTTGCTGCCCGTTCTGTCGCCTGTGTTCGGGCTGTTGGTGGTGGCGGTCTGTGGGTGTCTTTTCCTGCTTCCCCTTGCCCCGATGGTTTAGTGCCGTCGTCATCGTCATCTCGCTGCTTTCGAGGGTCGGGGTCGGGGAGTTGGGCTTCTCTTGCTTTTGCCATCGGCTGTGGTATCACTTCGCTAGTGTTTCTAGGTTCTATTCCTTGCCCTGCTGGTTGGGGTTTGTCTGCTGTTCCTGGTTGTCCTGGCTGGTTTGGCTTTCGGTCTCCTAGTCAGCAGTTATCTTTGTTTTAGTGTCCATTGTCTTTATAGGAGGTCAGAATCCTCCTATTTTATTTAATTTGCTTGCTTCTCCATAAGAAGATTAACAGCCTCAATCATCAAATCATTAAAAGTACAATTCTTTTCCTGCTTTCGCTGCATCAACCAAGCATCCATGTCAGGAGGAAATCGAACTCCTCTAGCTTGCGATCGCTTTTGAGGATAGGGAGTAGTCAATCTTCCACTCACCCGATTTTCCGAAGATTTTTTATAGCCGATTAAATTTTTGTCCACAAGCTTTAATGTCCAATTCTGCCCTAGTGTACTTGGAAAAATAGTTAGAAATTGTGATTCAAATCACATTAAACCTAGTGAACTAGGTTATAATTAGATTATAGAGTTAGGAATAAGAGATGAAAGCCCAATTTAAAGAAAAACCCCTTGACAAAAGCACAATCAGGGAACTCAAAGCAAATGTGGCAGGACTACACAGGCAATGGAAAACCCCACTGCTATCTAAGTTGATGATAGGCAGGTTGATTGGAATCTGGAAGTCTTGGAATTACCTCACAAAAAAACAGTTAGTAAAGGTTTTGCTAGCCTGGAAAAATTTGATGAAGCGATGGAAACGGGGCAACCACTACAGCCAAGTCAACTATGGCTCAGAAATACATCTTTACTACGGTAACAAAATTTATAAAAAGTACCTACCAGCTCAGAAGCTCTGGGAAGCAAGAGCGATCGCCTCAGAAGCACAAGGTCTATGGGTGGCAATCCGCAAAGCTCAACGCTGCATAGGTTTTAAGTGGGAAGTGGAATGCTGGCACCCAGACAGCTTACAGGATTTACTATCAGCAGTAACAACAACTTACACCAACCACGGCTCATTTACAGAGAAACCAGCCCCCAAAAGTAACCCATTTACTAAAGCAGCAGTAGACCAACGATTAGAAGAGGAAGCAGCAGCAGCAAGGGATGATTTATTTGGGGAAGAGACACCACCAGAAAAACCTATAATCAACCCATTTAAACGAAGCATTCTTGACAGAGTACAAGAGCCTAAAGAAACCTCCTTTGACAAACAGAAATTTGTAGAAGATTCAATTAATGAAGCCTACAAAGCAGCAGACCTAACAGGGTGGGAGATTAACTCAATAAATAGAACAATGGAAAATGCTGACACCAGTATCGCTATTGTTGAAAACAAGGTTATATTCAACTTTAAAACGGGAAAAACAATCAAGTCAGTTATTAGCTGTTTACCTGACAAAGACGAAGTTTTTAAGATTTCAAATACACCAGGCAAAGGCTGGTTTAGAGAACACATTTCAGGAGTTGTTGATAACACCAGAAAATACCACAGCTCACTAATGGGACTGATAGAACAAGAGTTAGAGTATGTCCCTTTTTAAAAGCCCCTGTGCAACTGTGTCTAAACTTGCCACAGTTAGCACTCCCCATTGGTACTAGAGTTTTAATTCTAGAGGGGGAACACCGGGGCAAAACTGGCAGAGTGTTTGAAACGATTAATACCCTACATCTAATCAACCTCAAAGGTTGCAGGACAACATTACATAGAAACAAAATCACACCTAATGGTTCAAGAAGCCATAAAAACAAGGAAATTGTCAAACAATTAAAAGAGGTAGCTCACCAGTTAAAATGAAATCTTTTAAGACTAAACTCAAAGTCAATAATAAGCAAAAAACCACATTAGCTAAACACGCAGGTGTAGCTCGTCATGCTTATAATTGGGGATTAGCAACTTGTATTGCTGAGTACGAAGAGGCTAAGAAACGGCCTAGTGCTATCACTTTACATAAACGTTTAGTGGCTGAAGTGAAATCAATTAATCCCTGGTATTATGAAGTATCAAAATGTGCACCTCAACAAGCATTAAGAGATTTAGAAAGGGCGTTAAAAAACTTTTTAACTATTCCTAAAATTGGATTTCCTAAGTTTAAGAAAAAGGGGAAAAAAGACAGTTTCTATTTAGATGGAAGTCTTAAAATTCTCCAAGGAAACTATATCAAACTACCAAGAATAGGAATAGTAAAAACTTATGAAATATTACCTTCTGTGCCAGTCAAAAATGTGAGAATATCTAAACGCGCAGGTGAGTGGTACATCTGCTTTAAATATGATTATCAACCAACTCCTACTGCCAAAGAACGAGAGATCATTGGTGTAGATGTGGGAATCAATACTCTAGCAACTTGTAGTGATGGAACAAGATTTGCTAACGTCAAAGCCTACAAGCAAGCTAAAAAACGATTAACTCGTTATCAACGCCGTGTCGTCAAAAAAGAGCCAGGCTCGAAAAACAGAGCCAAAGCCGTAAAAAGATTAGCCAAGGCTCACAAAAAAGTAGCTGACATCAGAGCAGACACATTACATAAACTCACAACATGGTTAGCCAAGAACCACAGCACCATAGTAATAGAGGATTTGAATGTAAGTGGAATGCTCAAAAATCATAAACTAGCAAGTGCGATAGCCGATTGTGGCTTTTATGAGTTTAAGCGTCAGTTATCATACAAGTGTGAGTGGTATGGAAGTGAGTTAGTGATAGCCGATAGATTTTATCCAAGTTCTCAAATATGTTCTCATTGTAGGCATCAACAAAAAATGCCATTGAGTGTGAGAACCTACGAATGTGGGAACTGCGGATTCAAGGCGGACAGAGACTTTAATGCTGCTGTTAACCTAGAAAACTATGTGCATCAGTAGGTGGAGTTCCCACCGATTTTAAGCCTGTAGAGAAGATAAGTTGCAGACTGCGGTCAGTGGTCTTCTGTGAGACAGGAAGCTAGCTCCAAAACCCTCATGGGTAAGTTTGGGTAAGTTTAGTAGAACGGGTAACAATAAACATCCCATTCACAGTGTACCGGGGAATCTCTTACCAAGACGGAAAGAGAAGGCAAATACCAGACTGGATCAAAAAAGCCAGCCAGGCATTTTTCTGGGGATTATTTCTGGAAAACCAGAAAACTAAACCAGAAGAAATCTACAACCCGGAGCAAGGGTTTCTGATAGAAGAGGATGCGATCGCTCCACCGGGAAGCTCCACTGTAGAGAAAATATTAGTTAGGAAAAAAGGGAAAAAACTGACTATTATTGTAGATTTAGAGTAGAAAAAATCCTAGCTGTGGAGCTAGGATTAACAATAGAATCTAAAAGAATACTTACTAATAATTAATCTTAATCAAGAAAATCTTACAAACCCAAATCAAAACTCAACTGCCCATTTTATTCTAACCTTCTGAACAAATTCTTTTTCCTAGAATTAGCATGATGAGAAGCGTCATATTTGCAGTGACAAGGAGCGCACAAAGCCTTGAGATTATCAACATCACAATTACTGGGATTATGGTCTAAATGAGCGGTTGTAAGAGTGAATCTCTGGGGTTTTTCAACCTGTACAGCCCCTAATTCCTCATCATAAATTTCTTCATAAAGATGAGACAACCACTCTGGAAAATTATTTAATAACCAATCAGCAGTAGAGACCATCGGAACACCAGCAGGACGACAAGGCTTGCCACAAAATTCACATTTCCAACCAGCAGAAATGCGAATATTATAGGATATTTTATCCCAATTAGTAGGGTAGAGATTTCTATTTCTCAATTGATATTTCCTAACTCTATCACTTTAGTATAACATGATTCTATAAATAAAAATACAACTCCTAAATACCATATTCATCCTGATAATACTGCAACAACTGCTGCTGCAACTGAGCCACGGACGAAGCAGAAAACGAAACATTTTTACCTCTCAGCACAATATCAATATTCTGAGATTTAGAGCGAATCACGGCATCAATGACCTCATCTATCTCACCAAGCTGAGGCCAGTAGATATTGACAGTAGAAGACTGACCTATGCGATGGCATCTATCCTCAGCCTGTTCGGCATCACCAGGAGTCCAAGGTCGGTCATGCAATATTAAGTTGCTGGCAGCAGTTAAAGTCAGCCCTACCCCACCTGCTTTTGTACTCCCAAGGAATACTTTAAATTCTCTATTTTGGAATCTTTCTACTATCTTAGTTCTTTCATCTTTAGGGGTACTTCCTATTAATTTGCCACAACTTATATTTTTACTTTTGAATATTTTCTCTAATTCGTTGATGGTATCTAAGAACTCACTAAAGACAACAACAGATTGCCCCTCACTTAATAAATTCTCTACAATTTCCAGAGTCCAATAAACTTTAAAAAAAGAACTACATTGTCTCAATAGACCTACCTTTACCACAGCTTCACAGCCTTCTTTTATTTCTCCTTCTCTCAATTTCCTTTCATGTTCAGCCCATCGCTCTTTAAACATCTGAAAATATTTTTTCTCTACAGCCGGAACCAACTGTACAGTTGATATTGACCTGATTTTTTCTGGTAGGTCTAAGCAGTCTTTCTTCAATCTTCTCAGTATTATATCATTGGTCTTTTTTGATAATTTCCCCAAATTACTCGCCCCTGTATTTATCCACACGTTTCTATTCCCCACTTTGCCAAGATAAGCATTGCAATATTCCTCTTCATAATTCCTCTTATTAATAGCTAAAGGATGGTTAAAAAGTAACAGCAAGGGATATAGATTAATCGGTCTACCATTTTTAATCGGAGTCCCGGTAAGCAGAAACTTACCAAGACAGTTGTTATTTAATATTAATTTCTCTACAGACTTAAACCTTTTGCTTTTATCGTCCTGTAATCTATGAGCTTCATCGAATATCACAAAATATTTACTATTGCGATTAGGAGTAGGTATTTTCTGGAAATGGTCTGAGAAAATTTCAGCCTTTATACCCAATTTATCCAATTCTTTTTGCCAATTTCCTATCAGTGAAGCCGGGCAAACTACATACAGCAAAGCATTATTTTCTCTACAAATATTATCAGCAGCAATAGCAGCAGTCCAAGTTTTTCCTAAGCCCATTTCGTCGGCAATAATTCCTCCTTTGTAAGAAAAAAAATAATTAGAAATTAGCCAGTGTATCCCCTCCTCTTGATGAAAAAATAAATTATATTTTTTTAAATCCAAATTAGAAATAAAAGTATGTGCCTTATTGGATTTTCGGGCATACTCTTGTAACTTTAGCTTTCTAACTCTTGCCTCAAAAAGGTTATTTAGCTCAATCTGACCATAAACAGAATTCTCAACAAAAAAACCAGGAAAAGAACTAACAACACTTTTAGCCCTTTCCAGTGGAAATCTCCAAGAATTATCACCACCATTTTTTTTAGCATAAAACCTATATCCAGGAATGTTCTTAAATAGTATCTGCAACCTACCTGATGAATCATAGGGCGCGTACACTCCTACCTCACCATCAACTAAACATATATACTTAGGTGGTATTTGCTCAATAAACAACCCATCATCAGAAAGATTTCTTTGGACAGGAATAATTTTTTTAGGATAGACTTTTACATCATTTTCAGAATAATTAAAATCTATTTTCTCAGAATACCTAGAAGACAAAATTTTACAAGCAGCAAGAACGTGGTAAGAAATCAATTGCTTCTTGCTATTAATACAGCTTAACAACCACTGAAAAAATGATAAATCTTCCGCATCCAAGAATGGAATTACAGAACGAACGGCATTCTCAAAATAAGAAGAAAACTGAAGCGATCGCCTATCTATTTCCAGAGATACTTCTAACTTAAGTTTCTGCAAATCCAAATCTGATAAAGAACTCATCCCCATCATCATTGACTCCAAACCATCAGGAGCAACAACTAACATATCACCAGAATCAAGCCGACGGGCAAAACTATCAATCTCATCAACAAAAATAGCCGGAATCCTTTTAGCCACAGTAGGCTTATGATTCCAAGGAGATTTTTGGGGCAACAAATTCTTGAGACTCTTTTCCTGTATGGGCATAAATGAACTAATTCGAGCATACGACCGAATTGTACCAGAAAAAAAAGTCGGGGCACCTCACCGCAATTTGGGCAGCAGGCGATGCCATTCCAGACATCCATAAATCCCCGTACCAACAATATACAGAAAACAAGAGAAATAAACAATAATTAAGCCACCTTTAGTTCATAATGTAATGGCAATAATTCATCTTCCTTTAAAGTTGCCATTGCATATTCCCGTCCTTGGCTATCAGCAAACTCCACTAAATATTGCTTTTCTCCACCTTTTTCATAAATTTCCACCACCGTCCCCACCTGTCCACTGGGTAAGTTTTCAATAGACATAAATTCGGGCTCAACTAAGGTTAATCTTTCCTTAGTAATCGGATAAATAATTGCCACTGTATCTAACATTAAAATATTTTTCATGTCGATTTACTTAATAAACGCAGAAATAAGACGAGGATTTGCATTAGTAGAAGTGACTTCCCAAATCGTCCGAAGTTGCATTCCTTCTTGATTAGGTATTGTCCAATCTACTTTAAACTGTTGACCAAAATCTGTCCGTGCTTGCTGAACTACTTCCCCTTCTATGGCCGCTTGACGAATCATCGATAATAATAATTCAGCATTTTCTTGAGTAATACCTAAACGAGATTTGAAAACTCTAGCTTTATTTTTTCCACTAGAATGTTCAGGATTTAAACAATAATTAGTTAACTTTTCCATTGCAACTTCCGCTTGCTCCCCGTTAGGTAATTTCATACTCTTACAGACAAGATAATTTTTACTCTTGATTTTACACCCTTCAAGTAAGTCCTAAAAACAAACTAAATAAACTTAATTCGCCGTTATATATTTCCTGAATTAAATTATAGAAATCTTCCATACTGTAATGCACTCGCAATGTGACGATTGGCAAGTAACTTTTGAAATGCGTTCCCGATCCAAACAGGCAAAACGGGCAGCAAGTGCCACGGGTAAAACGTTCCTGCGCTCAATAACATAACTGCTATTTCTAGGGGTAAATATGTTAACCTAAGCCAGAGAGTCACCTCTCCGACTCGGCTACAAAACCGGACGTGAAAGTTTCCCTTCATCACAAAAATTAAATGCTCCCCAGCAGTGTACTGGGGAGTAAACACTAACTATTCTTACCCTTCAAAAATCGCAGAACTTCCTCAACACCACCCAAGCGGGCAACATCTTTAGCACCCTGAAGCTTTGACAGGGGAACCGACACGGAAGACTTTTTAATCCTACCATTAGGGAGTAGGAGATGATAGTGGTAGCTCCATTGCTCTACGCCTTTTTTTGAAACACCCCTCATGTAAAAGCTACCCCTAGATTTTTGCTTATTTTTACTGCCTTTTGGGCGACCTACTTTAGAACTTTGACTCTGGCACTCGTAGATTTGCTTCTTAACTTCCTCAATATCTCCTGGAAAAAAAACAAACCAAATTACCCACACCAATAGCTGGTCATCACCACCAAAAAATTGCTCAATAAACTTTTCCTTTGACAGATCGGGAAAACCTTCTGCAACTAGGTCTGAAGTGGGAATATCTAACAATTTCTCTTGATAGGGCTTATGAGTAAGGCAGACATAACCAACTCGCTCACCACCACATCGGTAGCTTTTTGTCAGCGCAGGATAGAGAAACTCTCCTGGTCTAGCATTCCAGTCATCAACGAAGCGTTTAGCGTAGTTATCTTTCCACAAACGCCGTGTAACTGTTTTGTTGCCAGAGAGTAGCTGAGTTATAGTTTTACCAAAGCTAATCGGCTTTCCACTAAAAACAAAATTTTTATCAGAAAAACCAGATAATCCAAAATCATTTTCAGAACTTTTGCTCCCGCCCGTGCAGATTTCCTCAGAATTTTCTCCCGAATTCCTACCGATTTGTGAAAAATTTTCTGGCAAAGGTTCTGGAACCCGACAGATTTTTTCTTTTCTGGCACGAGATTTTCGACGCAAAAGAGAAGACCCCCTCACAAACTCCGACTGAGATGAATCTAGCTGCGATAAAATTTCCTCCAAGTTTTTAAAATCTTCATCTTGCCAATCTTGTTTATCTTCCAACTGAGACAAGGAACGATTGAAATAAGCAGCAAAAGCCCTATTGTAAGCATCCAAATCTCGAAAATCATCGGGGTCAGGAGGTTCTGCCACCTCCATTTCCTCAAGAGAAAAAAGCAACATTTGATTCGTATCACAAGGGGGAGGCTGACAATTTTCCTCAGACCAGATTTCCTCAACTCCATTACATTCACGACGGACGAGATAAGTTAAATCCTTAGTCTGCTTGCAATCTACCTGCTCTACAACCTCAGCAAAGATTTTAAACTCAGGATGATAGACGCGATCGCCTGACTTCCATTTTGGTTTAGGATAAATAGTGAAATGCTTTTCATTTTCCGGTGAAAAATTTGGTGGAGGCTGATAGACATTCGATTCCCTAAGAGAAGCAAGGAAAGTCCGAACCAACGCCAGATTTACCCGCCAATAAGGATGAAAAGCGCCAGCTTTGTTAGTGGAGGCTCCTTTGTCAAATTTTTGTAGAGAATTTATTATAGGGGATTTACCATCGCAGGATAATTCCAATCCATATTTATCGCACAGCCACAGTAACGAACCAAGAGGAGTGTGAGTATAACCGCGCTGGGGGCGAAACCAGGTAACACCAAAAATATGAACTCTTTTGACAGGAGAATCAGCAATCAAAGGAACAATCCGAGAAACAGTTTCCCAGAAAGTAGACAACCAATGCTTCTGCAAACCCAAAATGCACCAGCCACCTAAACCTACCACATCATTCCCCCGGCAATAGGGCAATATTTTCTCTACACAATCCTGATACTGAGAAGGGGAAACCCCCTGACAGCCCTGAATAATCCTAATTTTCTGACCAGAAAGCCTAGACCGCTGAGAATCTAAATACCTAGCAGCTTCCACAGTCTCCCTGACAGCAGAATTAGCCTCAGACTCAGACCAACGAAGCTTTATTTGCTTTCCGTCTACTACTTTTTCATCAATCAATCTATCGTAGCTAGCTAGCCAGGTTTCTCTTGGGGGAGAAAACATGGATTCCAGATGATTCAACTGCCTATCCAAAGATTCAGCCGGGCTAATCCTATGCCCCTTAACTTCAGAAAAAGCACCAGAATCAAGTAATAGCCTACAATCACCCATCGACACAGTATCAGCTCCAGGAGGCAAAGATTCATCCACATGACCTGATGAGCGAACGACTACAGGAGACAATTCTATATCGCCACAAATATCGTTTTCCTCTCCAGCATAAGAAGAGCAGGAAGCATTCACAAAGCAAGCGATCGCTGGAGAAATTTTTTTATCTAAATTGATGCCATAGGACTGATAAAGATAAAATTCAAACAACTCAGACTGATTATCAGAAAGGCTAAACTGATGAGGAATTTGGGAAAGAAACTTATCTATCTTAGGTTGCTTTTTATCGAGGAACAGCCTTTGATTATAAGTAAGCAAAGAGGATGAGGACAGATACATTTTACCAAACCTCCTCATCATCTAGAGATTCATCACCATCCAAATACTCGGAATAGGAGGAACACTCAGCCTCTAAATCTTGATTATTCTGATTAGACTTGGCTTGCCAATCTACAGCAGACTTGGATTTACGATTCTGATTAAAGAAACCATACAACGGGTTTCTAGCAGACTTAACTTGCTGGTGCTTTGCCAACAACAACTGGCGGATTTTTTCTGAAGCCTTAGACTTAGCATCCTGATACTCAGCAGAATCTTTTTGAGCCTGAAATTCTATCTCAACCTGCTTCCTGGATTCCAAATCATTCTGATTCCAAGCTTCACCAATCTTTTCAGAAGGTTCGGCTACAGAGATTGACTTTTGACTAGAATCCTGTATATTTGAAATATCAATTCCCTCACCAGGGATTGAAACTCTATCCGAAACACACCCTAAATCCACATTAGGGTCAACAAAATTCAAACCATTCCCAGTAAGGCCAGAGTCCCCACTCTGGCCTTTGGCATTTTCTTCTATCTCCTCAGCAAAGGAAGCCCGCCCCCCAGAGGCGGGCTTCTCTTTGCCTACCTCTCTCACTATCTCCTTTGAGGAGATAGTGAGAGGATTATGAGACGATAATGAGGTGTTCTGCGACCCTTGGTGCTCCGTTGTTTCAGCCGTCATTATCGACGTTTTTGTGTAGGTATCTCGAAAATCTGGGGAATTTTCAGCAGGATTTTCTCCATCCTCAGCAGAAAAAAACTCAGCATCCTCAACAGGATTTTCCTCCGAAGGTGGCCGCTTTTTTATCCGACATCCCTTTAAATTTTTTACTTCCCAATAGGCCACCGACTTGTTATCGGCATAGTCCAAAATCTTCCGAAACTGAAAAAGGCCCTGAGACTCTATTTTTTTTCTGGCCTGATGAAAACTTCTGGACTTCCAATCAAAACCTCCCAACACTTGGAAACGGGAACCGAAGCGATCGCTTGCCCAACAAGCAACAAATAATTTCCATTCACAAGGCTTAAGATTGTAAGCCCAACTCAAATCAGACAGAGGAATCTTACAATATTCCAAACACAAAGGAATTTGGCGATTAACTTTCAATCGCCGCTTAATTTGTTGCATAATACAAGTATATTTTTTTTATGAAACCGTAGGGAAACCCATCCTTTTCATAAAATTGTAGGGTAGGGTCTCCCAACTTTCCTTTTTAAACTGTATGCTACAATAGACAGTAATTCAAGAGAAAGAGGTTAATTTTTGTGAAGAAGAAAAAAACAATAAATTCAGTAGAACCCATCGTCAACCAAAGTCTTAGAGAAGTAATTAGGGATTCCGATTTTAGTATCCAAGAGCTAGCAACAAAGGCTGGTATAAATCGTAGTGGATTGCAAAATTTCTACCAAGGAAAGGCGGATATTAAAGGCAGCTCTATCAGCAAAATATTAAATGTTTTACCATACGAACTAAAGGAACAATTCTCCACGCTAATTCTACAGTAAAAGAAAGCCACCTTTGGTGGCAGTAAAATAATAGAGTTAGGAAGTTTCAAAATGAAACCCCTGAATCTATCCTACCTCAACAGGTAAAGAAAAATGCCCACAAGACGGCTATAAAAATGAAATATTCTTTGAGCAAGATTAGGGTACTTGCTACCTTTTTTTTCTTGCTCGGAGACTCCGATAGGATAAACGCTGCCAGCTAACCAACTGTGAACAATAGCATGAGCAGATTTTGATAAAACGACACAATCAATATTCCATTTTTCACTACCTAAATTATTGTAGGTACAGTGATGAACGGCGTAAGTTTTTAATTTTATCCAAGGAAAAACTTGGCAGCGATCGCCTACTTTTTTCTTGAATACTTTTCCTTTGGCTTTCCACTCTGGAGATTGAATATAAAGATAATAATCTACCCTTGATTTCTCCTTAGAGACTACTGGATTATCCAGAAAGTAAAGAATTATTTTGGCTGTAGATAAAAGTAATAATCTGGTGACTCTGAATAATATTTTTATTGGCTTATAGAGAATCACATCTATCATAAATATTAGTCCCTTTCTGACTAGCAACCACTCTTTTAAACCACTCATCATATCCAGAAGTATCAGCAGGTAAATTATCCCAGAAATAATTATAATAATGCCATAAATCCCAACATTCTTGATAGTAAGAGAAAAGCATTAAATCCTTCCAGTTTATAAAATTACAATTTAATTCTTTGAATCCAAACAAAAACTTTTTCTTTTTCATGTTAAACCTTTACTAAATCCGATAACTTTACAGAGAATTGTTTACCACAATCCCCACACTTATATCTTTGAACTTTACCACTTTTTAAGTCCCGAACACCATTCTTAAGAAGGTTCAATCCTCCACATTTAGGGCAGCTATTACTAGCAATATTTCGGCGGTTATCCTCCATTCCTCCACCTGGAGTTTCGGGAGGAGTGAATGACTCTATTCGTTTACCTGAAATAGTTTCATCCTTATCCTCCAAAGGAGGATTTTGCTGTTCGGCGTAAAATCCAGGAGGAGGCAAAACCTCCACGAACGCTTTTTCCTCCCCAGGGCAAATCAGCCCGAAATACTTCTCGCCCCTCTCAATTAAGTCTGAAGTTTTAGCTGCTATTTCATTTTTTTCTGTAGCTGATTTTATCTCCCTATTAACCACACTGGGAACCTTGGCAGAATCACCTAAATAGTATCTGGTGAAGTTGAAGCTACCGCTAACTGTCAACCCATTAGTATTAACATTTGACTCTTGAGTAAGTAAAATAATTCTTATTTTTAAAGCCCGACCAACAGTTGATAATAGTTTAATTGTTTTACTGTGCAACTCTTTATCATACTCCCTCAACATTAAAGATTCATCTACTACCCAAATTTGAGGTTTTATTTCTGGTAATTCATCTCCATTTTCAGCAGCAATAGTAGCAGCATCTAATCTATTTTGTAGAGAATTTACCATGTCCTGAAGACCGTCGAAGCTAGTACGAAAATCATCATTTATAGCATTTAAACCTTTATATTGTGGTTTGAATTTTTTGCCAGCAAACTTCCACTCTGTATAAGGATATTTAGGGTCAATTACAAATATTTCAGCATTGCCTCCAAAATGAATATTAGCTAGGGCAGCAATATTATCTACTAAAGTCGATTTACCCCTACCAGTTGCTCCAATAATTAAATCGTGATGAGATTTTACGAAAGTATCATCTAACCAACAGGTATCACGCTTTCTAGTGGCAACAGGACTAACAACAATCGGGGTAACATCTCTAGACTTTTCATTCTCAGTTTTAACTAATAAATACCCTCCTTTTATTTCAGTATTGCAAAACTTCCCTGTTGATAATTCTAGAGAATGATTAATCTTTAAAGCCTTGGATGCTTTAGTAGAATCTACTAAGTAAAACTTGAAAACTAAAGTATCCCCATACTTATTAAACTCAGCAAAAGAAATATTAATTTCATTCTCCAAATAGCAATTTTGAATTATCTGAGAAAGGTACGCCTCATAACTAGCGCCATGAGCAATTCTCAGCTTACTACTGTTTTTCAAATTAGTATTTTCAGATTGTAGAGAATTTAGTACCTCTTGGTATTTTACGAGTTGATTTTTGTATAACTCATTGGCTCTTACCAACTCATCAAATTTTTCTTTTTCTGACAATAAAGCCTTCTCTAATTCAAGAGCTGACTGCTGCTGATTAATTTTTAATTGCTCCTTGTAAAGATTCAACTGCTTCTTTACATCATCTAATCTCCTTTCTTCACTAATTATATTATTTTCTCTACAAAAAAACTGCTCTAATTTATGCTGACAAATATCTAGCTGATTCCTAAGCTCATCTGATATAGCGATCGCTGACTCTAAATCAGTATTAAATCTATCAGTAAGCTGTTGCTTGATAACTGATATTTCAGCCTCATACCTACTAGCAATTTCTAGTGAAGCATTCTCTACACGAGTATCACAGGATTTAACCTCTTGAGTTAACTTATCTAAAGTTGATTCTAGCTGCAATATTTTAGAATCTTTTTCTTGAGTAGCTTCAGCAATTTTATTTTGTAGAGAATTTATTAAATCTTCATTTTCTTGCTGTAAACTAGATATTCTTAAATCAGAATCTTTAGATATTTTTGCAATTTTATTTTTATAAGAATTATCTATATCAAATAAGGTATACAGGCTAACTAAACCAAAAATAAACGAACCACCTACCAGCACCAACTTAATCCTTTTTTCGAGATAAATATTCATAGATGAAAATACGAATATTCCTGTAGAGAAAATAATCACTGCAACTGCAATTCTGAATTTCATACTAATAAAAACAGGGGGTAAAATCCCCCCTCCTTTGACACAATTAATTAAACTTCTTACTCAATGAATATCCCATCTAATACATCGAAATCCGTAGCATAACGAGATTTTAAACTTGCTTGTAGTTGAGTAAAATTCAACCTAGACTCCTCTATTTGCAAATGCCGAGTATTGCCCTGAATAGTCATCATTTCACGCTCTTGTACCGATGATGCTTGCTCAAACATCAATTTATCTTGAAGCTGAGAATGCTTTTCCTGAGCTAAGGATAGGCGAGTCTGTTCTTGCTCGTAACCAACATCTGCTATCAACTGTTTAACATCAGCAATATCAGTTTTAGTTGACTCAATATTGTAGTTGATTTGACGCTGCTTAACTTTCTCTCCTGAAGCTGCGACATCCCAAGATTTAGCTAACAACTTATTATCCATTATTGCTAAATCTAACGAGCGCATCTGCCCTTCCTTATGCTGCTTCTTAAGATTATAATCATGCTCTGTAATTGATTCTACTCCTTCAAAACTAACACTAGAGAGCTTTTGACGGGTAGAGGAAAACTTAGGTTGCAACGAGGAACCTAGTGTATAAGTCATTTCTTGTTGTACTCCTTATAAAAACTTTCAACCAAACGCAACTGATGAGATTGGTTGCTCAAACACTTTGAATACTGCTGCTGCAACTTCTGAAACTCTGAGAAATAGGCAGTTTCCGAATACTCATAGTAAGCGATCGCTGCCACAAAACCGAAGAAAGCAGCAACAGTTATTTTGACAACATCAGCAATCATTTTGAAACATGACCCAACTGTTCTAATATTTGTGCCATGCCTTGATTAAAATTTCCAACCAAAGCAGAACCACAACGAGATGCCATCTCTGTTCCAACTTCTCCATAAAAAGATTGGAGCGAATTAGTCAGTTGGTCAATAGCAGAGCCTACATTAGCAGCTTCATTTTTAATCCTGAATATTTGAGCCATATTAGCCGTAGCTTTAGAAGAATCATAGCTAGGAGTAGGCACAATACTAGATACAGACTCCGAGGCAGAATGGCTAGCCCAAACTTGCTGTTTGAAATCTTCATACTGCATCTTGCCTGGATTTTTAGAACCATCTGGTAGTTTTAAAGCGATCGCTTCCTGTAACTCTTGCATTTTCTCTAAGGCAAGAGGAGTATAGCGCTCGCCTACCTTAAACTCTTCCACTAACCAATACCAACATTCACAAATGCGGGGATAATACCCAGTACCAGAACGGTAAATAGTTTTAGTTGAAACATCTAGCTGAGTCGCCAGTTGTTCGAGGTTATAGCGAACTGGTTCAGCGGAAGAAACGTCTGTCTGTCCTTCTACTCCACCGTCTAAGTGGAAGTCGATAACATTGTCTCCGAACTTCTCCTCATTACCTTGTAATCCATAAGTCATAGGAACTTGAGATGCGTACATCGCTTGTCTCTCCTTGTCTGTTTAATGTCTATATTGAAAGAATAGACATTAAAAAGCCGAACTACAAGGCAATTAGTTCGGTAATTAGTTCGGTAATTATTTCACAAGTTCACTGACATATTCATAAATTCACAGACATATTAAGGTACTCCCTGAACTCATATAAATTCTGAGGCAACTTACCAGAGCCAATAGCATTTCGACACTCAATGGCAGCAAGGCGACAGACGGATAACGGAGGAGTAGATTTTTTCTTGCTCTTACTGTAGGGGTTATAGTTGCGAATTTGTCTAACACTTTTATCTAAAGACACTGCAATTTTTTCATAGCTATAACCTAATGACCTGAGAATAAAGGGGTGTAGATAATCAGCTTGATTAATTTTGGCTAACAGTATTTCATCCATAGCATCCTTGACACTCCCTTTTCATCCATGCGCTAAAGCGACATGGTTTTCAAGAAGAGCGAAATAATCAGATAAAGGTAAGAAAAGTATTAGTTCCTGAGAGTCACCGCTCCTTCACTTACTTTTCTAACCATGTATTAATAGTATATGCGGTTAGTTATTTTAAGATAGTATCCGTAATATTTCTTAATCTTTAGAATCTGGAGTAAAGTCGGGTAAAATGCCTATTGCCATTTGTATATTGTTCAACTTATCTCTGTAAGCAAGGATAATTTCGATGAGTGGGTGATAATTCTCTAAATCTTTTCCCCACTGACTAACTGTATTTGAAGAAACTCCAGTAACCTTGGAGATTTCGCGATTGCAAGCAGCACGATATCCCCGGTCTCCAGGATTAAGATTATATAGAATAGGAACCCACTTTGAGCAATAATCAGATGGTGTCACGGTTTAAATAGTATATAGGACATAGTTAATTGAACATTAACTTCTATCCTCCATGCAAATCTTATCTTTTGAGGAAATTAGCTAATTCAAATAGTCTCCTAAACTATCAAATAACTCTTGAAAATCTCACATTTCAAAATGTTTCGGACAAATTCACCTTCATTTTGAGAGTTGATTAAAGCATAGTTATGAAGTAATTCAAGCGTAACCGGATTAAACGAATCAGTGATGATTCTTCTCCGCTCATCTGCCATAAAAACTCCTTAATTTAATCCGAACAAATCCAATAATACTACGAATAACTTTCCTATTATACTAATTGGACGATCGGTAGTAACCGAGACTAAAAAATTGTAGTAAAAGTCTAATTAAAAATATTAAATGTTTGACTCTTTAATGGGAATAATTATTGTTCAATAAGTAAAGATTATTAGCCAACAAAAAAGGAATAACATTCGCTCTCTATTAGGAATACTAAAATCATAAAAAGGAATAACATTTAATGTAGATTTTAGAACAAAAATAATTCTTA
>JAAUYL010057977.1_pt1 | contig 24650 bp, 15 predicted proteins | sample 7278011 | NCBI WGS metagenome assembly JAAUYL01 (sample SAMN14350225, study PRJNA611818) | marine sediment metagenome | isolation source: surface marine sediment (1.8m) | place: French Polynesia: Moorea | collected 2018-08
AAAAATATCAATTTTGTCTAAAAAATCTGCAATTTTTCATGGATGAAATAGCGCTACTTTTATTATTGGGCGTTCCTTTCTAGATTTCATTTGAATATTAATGCCCGCTCGAAGTTTGCTTGCCAACAAACACCTTACTACTATATTTTTACTATTTACACATTTTTTCCCAAGACGCAATTTTTTGCGTACTTAGCGCAGGCATTTTTTGAGCTCAGAAACACCTACGCAAAAATTTCGGTGTTCATAAACGCGTTGGCGAAAATTCATATCATTGAAAAAAATTCCAAAGTAACAATCTCAGAATGAACTAAGAACTTCGCATCTTCTCAATTGATAAAAGTAAGATACAAAAGCCTTTCTCTTTGCCTTGAATATTTATAGGGACTATACTAATCTACGCACCCTGTCGGGGTCCTGCTAAACTGCGCACCCTCTGCGCCACATTTTAGGCTCCCTATAACTAAATTATGATTGCGTGAGTCGAATTCTTGAATTTTGCTCTCGCCTTGCAAAATTGATAACGCTGCAAGGAATCTTTGGCGAATTTTGGATTCGCAATTTGGATTTTTGACACCGCGTAAATCAAGGGCGTTACCAGACCGGACTCCTCCGTATTTGGCCAGATTTTTCGCAAAGGCGCCAATTTTTAGTGCCACGTATCTATTTACTTACGCGTAACGCGATCCCCAAAACATATGTCATTACTAAATAGGAGCAGGTACTTAGCGATAAAGCACGGCCATAATTTTTGCCATTGCCTTCGAAAAGTAAACACGAATGGAATTTTAACACGCAATTGCTTTTATTTATGAATTTACCTACGCGGCTTGTTTACATTTGGATAACGATTTCACCCATTTTTCAGGGCCAATTTGTTCTCGGGTGTCAAGTTTGGGCGTTTTAAATTGAGTTGCTCGAATTTTATGGGTTTATGTCAGAGAAAAACAAAGCGCCTTTTTTCAAGCCTTTAAAAAGAGATTGCATATGTAAATGCGAGCCGCAGCCGCGTGTTTTATCAGATATTTCAATTTTGGAAATATACTCAATTTTCTACGGCTTTATCACGCGTTGCCATCAAAAAATCCTTTCTTCAGGAATGTTTTTTGTGTCGCGTTCGACGCGCAGTTTAGTAGAACCCCGGGCGCTCTTCACTACACAATTTACTGAGTGAAATGGGGTACAACTAAATTACGCGTAAGTAAGTATGACGCGAATAGTCACATTTGCAACTGGGGAGGTCTTGAGTTGTGCTTTGAATACCAAAACAAATCATTGCTGGGTCAAACGATTGTAAAAGGGGCATGTTTGGTACTTTTTAAAGGGTAAGGATTACTATATCCACCTCCATAATCAACCTCTTTACAAGTACAAATTGCATTGAAAGGTATGTCCATGATCCGTTAAGGCAAATAAAAATGTAAATAAATAAGTAGTTTGCATGTCTACAACCAAGTTAGAATTCATAGGTTAATGCTTTACTGACCTTACTTAAAAAAATTACGAGCCTATAGGCCTTAATGTGCAAAGTTAGTAGATGAGTTCAAAGCTGTTTTTTTCGGAATGTCAGTTTCGGTGGCTCCGCATATTTTAACTAGGAAGTCTTTAACATTGCATCCATCACTCGCGCGTTGCAAACACAATGGTCCCCCGAAAAAATCCCCAACAAATTCCAGATCTTTTGTCCGTCTTAACGAACGCGGGAAGTAAAAAGCGGGGAATCAACAAAAACAATTAAAAAATCGAGACAGAAAAATTTGAAAAACAAATGAGTTTTCTTGCTCGGTCTTGTGGGCGATTTTCTGGTCTGGATGTCTGGTAGCTCCGTTTTTGCTCTTGGTTTCCCGCCGAGAAATGCCTAAAAAGCGCCACAAAAATCGCTTACCTGGAATTTATGAACAAAAACTTATTATTTTTTTCATATATGGAGAAGCAAATAAAGAGTTATAATTTTGCAATTGACCTTTCAGCAAAAGGAATGAGAATGTTCTTTAAAAATTAAGTACTCTGTTCAGGAAGAAAACTTTGAAAATCCAAAATCGTCGGTCTTACGCCCACGCCCCGAAATTTCGTGATTCCTTTATAAACGATATATTTCTATGTATTTTTCTCCAGGCTCAACCAGCGTTATTTTTTCCAAGGATACCTATGTTGGTATTTCAACGACAGCAAAGCGATTTTTAGAGTTATCCTCCTCCTTAAAAAAAACTTGTGAAATGGTGTAAATTATAATTCATCATAATCTTACTAACCCTGGTTGGCATTGCCTCCAGGACAACATTTTTTGGGTGCCATTAAAAGAACACCTGCTCGTTAATTTCACACGTGATCCTACTTATTTCAAGTATGAGTAAACAAACAGCTGACCTCCCAGATGGAAAAAAACAATAACAAAGCCACGTGCTCGAATCTGTACCTGCTTATTTATTTTCCAAACTGTCAATGAAGTGAATGTTTAATCTGATGCCGCAGTGATATTGCCTTGCTTTGGAATTCTTCAGAGTTGTATCTAACCTATTGATCTTTGAAATTATGTTGGGCAGCAAACCAAGTGGTTTTTGGGCAGGTTTAACGATAAAGGACAATAGGCAAGGTCCTGCCCCCGTTTCAAAAAGTTGATTACAAATGGCCAATTTTCAAGTTTAAACCCAAAACCAGATGTGTGTGCACACAGTCGTATTCGATGCGACCATTTCATCTGCTGTCATTTATAATTTCCATGAAAAATTACTTATTTTTGCAAGGTGTTTTGCACATGAAAACGGCACTAAAATAATGCTAGTCCTGTCCAGTTATACGAACGGCCTACGTAAAAAAATAAATATTATTAAAAGTCCCTATTGCGCAAAAAGTATGGACTTAATGGTATAATTAACTGCCAATTAATGTTAATTTCGATACCTTAATGAGCATAAATCAAGTATTAGAAAATATAGAAAAATCGAGTTGTTTTGACTAGAAAATTAGAACAGATTACGTCATTACAAATGTATATTAACAAATGGTGATGACGTAAGGAATTTGTTTAATTTTCCAAAAAAATCTTAAGAAACCAAATAATTTTTGACAACGTTTTCAATTGATTCAATTTCCTTTTATTTAAACAATTTCTTGGTATCTAAAAAACTGCGCTTTTTAAAAAAGAACTAAGTAAATTGCAAGACTGAATCACTCAACTTTTCTTAGGAAGTTAGCCTTGACACAAACGAAAAAAACTTGCGAAGGGACATTTTTTGAGCATTAACGGTTTCTTTAATGTTGGACGACATTCTTTGGGATCCAGAAGAAAGAAATATAAATCTAAATTCAATTCCAAATCGTAGAACCCAAAAGTAAACATTTGATTGTTTATTTATGTCCTCGTATATTCCATTATGAGACTACAGATTGCATGATTTATTCAAGGAAACGCTAAAATAACAAGCCTCAAGACTCCAAGGAAAATAAATCAAAATCGAACCCAGAAAAGTAAGTAGCTGAATTTTTAACATTTTTTGACGGATCACCTCGCCAATGCTAGATGCACTATGCACTGCTGGAAACTTTGATTTGAAAAAAAATCCAAATCTTTATAAAGAGACGATTAGAATAAAGTCCCATAAAAACTAGAAAAGAAGAAAAAACACCAATGTCAAAAAAGTTGACAGATGACCTGCAGGCGCACGAACTCGCGGGTAGCTGCTCATTTTCATAAATAGATTCACGCCTTACTTTTCCATCTTCTTTTTGGTGTTTTTGTCAGGATTTTTTCCCTCTTAACCATGAGTGTTTATATTAAAGAATATCGTCACTAAACACTAGACTATCATTGTAGAAACCAACCACTAACATTAGTGCTTGGTCTGATCCAAGAAAAAATGAGAAAATGTGTCTCGAAACGTAAAAAGAAGAGAGCACATCTTTTGATAATGGGCATCCTCTTCAATGATAAATAGAAATCAGAGTCTTTTCGCCAAGAGTCAAGCTTTAATTTATTTGTTTGCAAAACGAACTGACAGCTCCAATCGTCCATAAATTGAATTCAAGATCCTGTTCCAAGACTTTATGAGAATTTAGATCGCTTATCGCTATCGATTTGTGCCATATTTGTGGTGCCAAAAAGTCAGACATGCTTTGAAGATGACTCAGCAGTCAGCAGTCACAAACGTGTTGACTTCAAAACAAGCTGGGCCTTTTTCGGCGTTCAGACTCAGCTCTTTCTCTATGGGAATCAGCACTTCTTTTCAAGTTTCGAACTGAAGTACGAGAAAAAAATCTGGAAAATCTGCGTGGGTGTCTATCGAATTTTCTCAGTGTTCGAGCCCCTCGTCTTAATGTAGAAAAAACATCCCACAGCTAATGAAAATCTCCACAGTATTTGGTACTGAGATCGAATACGCCACTGGGATCGTGGATTAACTGTGATCAAATAAAAGCATCTGATTCAGAAACAAGATTTGCTGCTCTCACCAGAAAATTTCATTTGGCATCTTTCCAGCAGAAAGTCATCATTATAACCACCACCTTTTGATTCTCGAGTTAGTGTTGGCAAAATGTAAACAACGAATGGAAATAGCGCTTGAAACGATGAAAAGGTTAGTTGCAAACACTAATTTGATCTTGGGCGGACCGAGAGAGTTTCATTTGATTTTTTGATGCAGTCGAATTTCAAAATGCATTATTTGCGGAGGCTGAAGGTTTGACCAATTCAATTGAGAGAATACAATAAACACTAAATTAACTTTTGGCGCGGCGCTCTCCAACATTCTGAGAATGCCCTCTCTTGATTTGAAAACGTAAGAATGAAATTCAAAATTCACAAAAAATCTGTTGGCTTGTCAGCTAGATCTAACTACATAGCTCTCCATCATACATTCGACACAGTCCAGAGCTTCTCTTAAGAAAAAAGCGCTTACTTTTCAAAATTCATAGGCATTTTTTGGGCCTCAAAACAAACTCAAGAAATTTCAAAATGCTATTTTCGTAGAAACACTGACAGCACTGAAGTGACACAGAAATAAATATTTGCTGATCATGAGATTTTGAAAAGCAAAACAAATAGCTAGTCATCTGAGCGCATCAAAAAGTAAACAACCAAAGCAAATTGCAAGATGTAAATTCGAATGTAATCCAAGAGGGTGCTTGAAACTTATACGATTGACTTTTCGAAAAAGGCACAGTTAGGTTTCTGGCAGCTTTATTTCTGGGATTGCATATTCTGTTGCAAGGGGCTATTAAAGGCATTGATTTGCCTGATTTTTCACTGTCAAACTTGATACTATGGATACTTCAATTAGTCCTGTTTTTTCGTAAATAATTTATGCAATAAAATGGCTTGAAATCTTACACCCAAACATTATTTGTAACATAACGCGCAAAGTTTTGGCTATCTTTCCAACAGAGTGATAAAAAGAGGCATTCTACTTACAGGGACAAACTAAAAAATGCCGCAACAAGACGGTTGTCTGTCATTGTCCAATCCTTTCAAAATAGACAAGAACAACAAACCGAGAGTGGGAGGTTTTTAGACCCCAATTTCCTTCAAATAGCATTCCTAGCCATCATTTTTGAAACGAGCCATTTAACAATGTTTACACTTTTACTGTGGAGTAACCGGTTTGCAAGTGGTTCTATAGTTTTTTTGCGAATTAAAAATCTCAAATGAGAGAAAAACAAAATGCAAAATCTGAAATTGCTTTTCCCAAAAATGGACATGCGATTATGGCTGATGTAAAGAACTGAAAGTCAAGAAACAAGAACAACCGACGGCTGGGCCATCAAGGGTTTCAAAATGTCGAGCTGGACTTACTTTGCGACTTTTCATTTCATTACTGAAAAACAGGTGTTGTTGGGTGGAGTTCTGCTAGACAAGTTTTCAAAAAGAAAATCTCTTTCCGTCATCTGAATTGGTCAGTTTTCCTCAATAAAGTTATGACGTGGCCATTTTTCAAGAAATTGGGGCCACGCCCTCGGGTAGCCCTAAACAAAGATGGGAGCAATTTTCGCTACTACAGCCCGAGGGAAGGCAGGCAATAAAACTTTACAACACCTCTCTCTCCTTTCATTGTCCTTACAAATTAGCATTATCCGCCCATTTAAATTGCCTACTGACCTTTTAAATTAACACCATGTGGCTTTGTTTACCATTATTGAAGTGAAACTGAGTCTCCATTTAGACTGGTTAAATTCCTCTTGTGAGGTTCTGTGACACTGACAAGTCATAAATTTCAAGCACTTTCAAACCTCCCGACCTCCAGGCAGTAAAATATAGGGCAAAGATAATGCTTTGCAAGGTGAGCAGACCTTCAAGTGAAGGGGACACCCAACCAGATAATCTAAATGAAAAAAAACCTCTCAAGTCGTGTTTTAGTCTTTTATTGGCATAACTTGGCTTCATAATTCATAAACTCTGACTTTTGCAATAACTACATTATTATTACACTCTTGGAGATTCACAATCAGCATCTGTTTCAATTTTCTCTTTGCAAACAAAGACACGTGTTCTATCAATTTACAGAACGCTCACAAAAAATGTATTGAGAATCCATACATTCAGTTTAAGACTACTTTTAAGCTTTTGTATGTTAAAATATATATTAGTCTCTTCTCTTGATTCTTCAGTATAGTAGTTGTTATTATTAATAATCTCCCTCCTCTGGTAGCATTGGTTCCAGGGTTAAGCGATGGAGCCTGGAAAACACGCCCCTTTTAGGCTCGCATTGGAAATACATGACCCCGCCCACAGATCCATTGTTCTTGCCAAGAGGCTGCTCCAGATGGACACCAGCCATCTCACCCTTGGCAAAATGGACCTCTCCAATGAAAGCAATCCTCCCTGGCTTGGTTCCATCAACGTAAACTGGCATTCCAACCATCAACCTGGACGTCTCTTCATTGAGGACAACGTCAGTCGCTGATGCTCTCCTTAATCCAGCTTCGCTCTGTCTTCGCCTTTGCAATTCAGCAGCGTCCAGCTCGCTAGAGGGTCTCCGATCCAGGCCACTCCCACTGCCACGCCTACTTCCGTTTCCGATTCCAAGGCTCTCACTCTGTTTGCGACTGAAGACGGAGGGCGGAGTCTTGCGCGTTACCGTGGGGGCGTGGCCGTTGCTCTGGGGAGCGTGATTGCCTCCATTGCTGCTGCTTCCATTCGATTCTGGCGTTGTAGATTTTCTGTTTGAAGTCTCCATACTCAACCTTCTCGTTTCTTGAGCCAATTTCAAAATGTCAGGATCGCGAGGACTTGTTCCGTAAGGATCTGTGTATCCCAAGTTCGAACTGAAATTATCAATGAAATTAATTAGCATATTATTGCCTCATCAAACGAATAGTTTGCGGTGTCTCTTTGACAACGTTTCAAGCACATTTTGAAGGATATTTGCTTTGCTATAACAACTGTGTATCTAGGGTCAACATGACTCATTCATTCTTACAAAGTCAAGGATTTTTGACATCCTAAATACTTTGCTTATCACAAGTTTAAGCTATTGCTTAGCAATAAATCCTTCAAGAAGGAATTAGTAATAGACTTACCGGGAATTCCGGGGAGATGCGAGGGGAGATTTGCCCGGGGGCGTTCGTCGGACCCCGAGGGGGGAGTGGCCAAGACTGGTTCTTCGATTGTCAGAAGGGGGGTTGAGCATGTTGCTGTTGCGTCTCACGCCAGAATAGGAGCTGTCAGGGCTGTATCGATTCAGGCTGTCCCGCCTTTGTTCGGGGGTGGAGGCTCTATAGGGGGCGGGGCTGACACTCCCCCTTCTGTAAGACTCCCCCACGGAACCCCTTCTCGAGCCCCCGCCCCCATCTCGAGACCCAACTGAGCCACGCCTTTCCGTAGGCGAATCCACCACTTCGTAGCCATACTTTCTGATCTTGTCAAGGGCAGGAGCTGCCCCCTCAATTGGCTCTCTGGTCAATCTGGTCAGCCTCGAAAAAACTCCATGTTTTGGCTCGCACATAAAGTACCTTACGCCCCCCACCATTCCGTCATTCTTCCCGAGGGCCTCGTCTAAAAAGACCCCCGCCCACTCTCCAGGGCCGAACTTTGTCTCCCCGATAAACTGGATTCTCCCGGGTTTGATGCCATCGACATAGACGCGATCGCCGACGATGAAGGACTCGGTGTCCTCGGTCAAGACCATGACGGCCGACGGCCTCCGATTTACTCCGGCCTCGGAGAGTCTGCGGGCGGCGACCTCGCTAGCACTCATAATGCTTTCACTTTGCCTTCTAGAAATCGCCGATGGATGGTGATGCGTCGGGTGCTGAGGATGCGGAGGATGGGATGGCAAATTGTTGTAATTGTTGTTCGGACTCTGACTTCTCTTTTGATATCTGCTACTATTTTCTTGTTGAAGAGCAGCCTCTTCGTCTTGCTTGCTGTATCTCCTGAGGTGGTTCAAGACCGACTGCATTTGGTTGTCGGGATAGCTGGACATTTTGTTTTGATAAGAATGTTCTTCTCAAGTGATTATTACGTAGGAAGGAGAGCGGGGCTGCTTTGCGCGCGTTTTTACTAGAAGGTTGTGTTCTAGAAAAAAGCTAGTGACGCCCTCTATATTCCTTATTGGGAATAGAATAGGTGTAGAGCCAAAAAAGCCCCTATTAATATGCGTATTTTATTTTGCTTGCTTCTTGATTCTTCTACGAGAGGCTGGTGTTAGTCACGATTTTATTGAGTACAGAGGATGTAGCACTTAGCAATGGTTTGCTTTACTTTTTAACACTCCTCCTCCTGGCGGTGATGAGTCATTCTCTAGCACTTTTAGTTTGGTACGTGGGTAGATAGAAATGTTCTCTTGGAAATCGGAAATTTATTGACCAGCAATGTAAAAATCACTTTCTCAATGCCAAAAGACGTCACTCTTAGCGACGCCAAAACACGACTGAAATGAGGTACCACATACGAGTTTGACATGTGCGTTTAAAACTACTGCAGCGCTCCGTATCTTTGTACGAAACACTGGATTGTAGAGATTATAGGTATAGGCAAGTTATAAACACGTTGCAGTGCATATAGCATCTCAAAACTCTCGTATTTTATGAAGGATTTTTGTACTTAATACAACCTCAAAAAAGACTGAAAATCACTGGACTGCGTTATGGTCAAAAATCCTGAAAACGTTTTTCCGCGCGTTAAACTCTCTTTTTATTATTTTAATATTTTACTTATTTTGCTTACATTCTTAACAGGAAACAATGGCTTAATAACATTTTTGAGCATAGCAAATTTTTAAGACCATAAATGGCAAAAACCGCAAGAACGCTACGGTTACGATGTTGCCTCTCAACTGTTTATAATGAACCTTTTTGCAAAAAAGCTATTTTTGGTTATTCGCAAGGTATTTATGCAAGTGTCGTTTTTTCGAAGTTCAAATTCTTCCGCCATAAATGGGCATTTTTCAACGAAGCATTTTTTAAAAACAGCTCTTTTAAAGAATTAAATCGACTGATGTTTAAAGGTTGTCATTATTTTTCGACCATTTATGATGGTAGGTGAAAATGTGTAAAATTCACTTTTAAACGACAAAATACCGAAAAAAAGACTTTTTAACAAAAAATAAGATTAGAATCAAGGACCTGCCGGCTACAACTTGACAATTGAAAATGCGTGGGTAGGTGGGAGACTACACTTTCGGGGGGCTTTTTATTAAAAATGTCATAAAGAAAAAATCTCCACAAACACTTCCTTTTCCTTTTTGGGCGGAAAAATTGTGATAAATCACTTAATTAATTATGGCGATTATCTCAGCGTGGGTTGGGGAAAAATCGCGAGTTGAGTTGAAACGCTATAGGTGGCCTTCCGTAAAAAGTATTACTGCCGAATACATTTTCTGTTCATAGAACTCACGATAGCGTGGGCGTTGTCATTGGTTGGTGTACAGTCTAGAGCTGCCTTAATTGAAAACTTTTTTTCGCAAAGTCCTCCATTTTTGATAGGGATCTAAATTCCCTAAAACTTCTCTTTTCAGCATGGATGGATAAAACAACTGGTCTCCCTAGCCAGCAAAAAATCATTCAGTTAATACAAAACAAAAAATCTGGGAAATAAATAATTATTGTTTATTTATGTTAGCTGGACCACCCAGAGGACCATGTGTGAGTGCATATTTTTTGGGTAAAAACTACAAGTTTTGAAAAAAAATAAATAGCTTTCAAGGATATTTTTGGGCGTGATCGTCGCCGGCGATAATAAATTCTCAATCATGCGTCGCGCAAAGGTCAAATAAATAGCTATTAACCGAACGCGAACTTCGGGGGTGGGTCGAGGGTTTCTACAAATCCCGGGAACATCATTAGAGGTAGACAATTCCGGATTATTATTTTGATTTTCGCGATAGCTTCCTTCATTTGCTAATCGTGACTGCAAGTGGGAGAATCTCATTTAATAAATAAATACTTTGCAAAATTCAACAAAGAAATGAAAGAGAAATGCAAGTTTTAAAAGGCCAAACATGTGGATTAAAACAGATTAACACAGTTTAAAATACAGATTGCAGCAAAAAAGTCTTTTTAACAAAAAGTTGATTCTTTGTCTAAAATACTTTTAAATATGCTTCCTTGATTTTTTGCGAGAGTTTAAATACTTATCTACAAAAAGGTATTGGGCGAGACCTCTTCGGATTTTTGCACGACTGAAAACAATTCTTAATTGATGTAAAAAATGTGGTGATTTTATTTTCAAAGTCGCCATAAAAGAAGTCAAATTTCTTGGTTGAAAGTTTCCAAACCATTTTTGGGATATCTTGAAATCAAATAGGGTCAGCAGTTGACCACATCGGTTTTTGTGGAGAACCAGCAAAAATCTCTTGACCAAAATGGCCAAAAATTGAAACCGTTTGAAATCCCGCCAAAAATGTAGAAAGAACTGTAACAAATGAGATGTTGCCATTTTCGTAAGTTTTTCATTTTTCCGTTTTCAAACGAGCGTTTCCGGATCGTTTGGACGAAATAAAACAGCTGAGTTTTCGGGATATTTAGCAAGAGTTTTTGAAAAATCGCTTACAACCTGCTCCTTTTTGTCATTTTGTCAAAGAATGTCAAATCAAATTCTGTCTCAGGAAAGTGGGTGCGTGGGCTCACATTTAAAAGTGAAGGTTGTTTTTGAGCTGGAAAAGTATGGTGATTACAGTGATTTTACAGGTTGCACGCATTTTTTATTGACTCCGGATTCCGAATCATTTCATCCGGAGGGCGCTACCCTACTCTAACTTTGTTTTGGGGTTGACATTTGGATACCTTTTTTTGAATGCAGACTTTGACAAGTAGTCAATCAAAAGTTAGCAACCACTCAAAGTTTATCTCCTGTGAAAATCTTGATTTGACTCCCATAGTCATTTTAAAACTGAAGTTGGTTAGAAAATATTAGGACAATCCATTTGTTTCCTAGAAAAAAATCAATAAAAGAAAGGGCACCAAAAATGCTAGCTTTCCGCATCTTATTTATTGAATTGCACCAGCTGCTCCTGAAAAGCCACATAGCTAGAATATATTGTCATAGAGGCCTGTTTCATCTTTAACCAAAAACCAACAATGAGAAAGCAAGTGACAACAGCCAATAAAAACCCCAACAACCGCATTTCATGACCCAAGTTGCATTTCTCTCTACAAGGGGGTGACTCACAGACATCACCGACTGAAATGCCCCCACATATTTATTGAATATTAGTATACCTACGCTTTCAACTTGGTCTGCCATATCTTTAGCAGCTAATTGACCAGGTTTTCCACCCACACTGTCACTAACATGGCTTGCATTAGCGTTCTTTACAAGAGCAGTTTCCCTCGAGTATGGCCACCCAGTTAGGTGACTGCCCTACGACTACAGCCCTCTAATAATTTAAGGAGAAGGGTGGTGGCTAGGTAATTACTTTTGTCGCAGAGCTCGTTTCATGAATATTAATGTCATTAGTCTTTAAAGCATCGTAAAATCCGAGGAAGGGATGAGCTGACCTACTTTTCATACTTGTGAAAAACTGCTCTGCAACTCGGATTCTGTACGAATGTATGCAATAATGTTTTGAAACTCTTGAAAACCCATAAACTGTGCAGATTATTCGTGAACAAGTTAAATCGATTCTCATTTTGTTTTCGGCAAAAATGCATGCACAACCATTTTAGGAACGAACGAGGAAAGAATCAGCGGGGGCACATCTCTAAGGTCGACCGCTTTGCTTTTAATGAAAAGGCCTAATTTCAATCACGACTTGTTGAACCTTATCGCCACAGTCGATCTTAATTCAGGGACCCACTACTATTGCATGAATGCAAAGAGGTGCTAAATTAAACTGAACTCATGAAAGGAACATTGATGGCAATCGTAGGTTTTTAATTCAATATGAATTTGCAATCCCGACTTATCCTTCTCAATGTTTTGCTTACCGTTAAGATCGACTACTGCATTGAGTGCAAGCATGATGCACAATTAGAAAATTAGCTCGAGCCGAAGATGTCCTTGGCTATTGTCAATTGGCGCTAACAATGCGCAACAAAAAAGCAAATTGAGTCGATCTTACCCAAAACACCCAATTTTTTAAAAGCAAAATTCTGGTTTGATTGCAAAAATTCGCAAAAATGAGTCCAGCTCAAAAATGGGCGTTCACACTTGGGTGGCGCGCAATAATTTCTGTTATCATGTGCAAAATCAAAGTCACAAAAGAATGCCGGTCGACCAAAACCAAAGACCCCATATTTTTTGAAAATGAAGGACTTCTAAACTCAATTTAAGGTCGAAATTAGACGGTATAAGCTCAAAACTACAAGAATTTGGTCGATCTCAATTCGAATCCCCATTTTCCAACATCTTTTGAAGGTCACCCGAGCACGGAAGCGATTTTTGACCACCGATTTGCGGGACACCTGACCGAAAATTCCGCCAAAATTCAATGGGTTTTCTGAACAAAATGTCGCCAATTTTTGGTCAAACTAGCGAAAAAACACGGCCTACCTTTACATGACGTTGGATCGGCAATGGAAGACTCTGTTTTAGCACTCTGAATCCGTTGAAAATTCCAATTTTTCGCCACTGTTTTTGAAAACACGATCACACTTGTCAAATTTTCTAAACACGCTCGGTATCACAACACTAAACTTTGATCAAAGTCCTGCCTGGCTGCGCGGTTCGCCCGCCTGAATTTTCAAGGCAGTTGAAGGCCGCGCAGCACTAAACAAGCCATTTGTTTACATTCCGCGCGACGCAACCTTAAACTCAGAATCACGCAACCTTTCATCGTATTGGGTTTGTTGACAAAGAAAGCTCCCTTTAATGGGTACATGTAGATAGCCTTTGATATTTTTAAAGGCCAGAGAAAGTCCAAACGCCGCTTTAGCAAGGCCAAAATAAAGGCCAGCAGGTGGTTACCCATGGTGATAGTAATTTACACATACCATATCAAGTCGATAATCAAGGGAAAATGGTTGCTTTTCCCATATGTTTCTTTGAGGTTAATAAGTCCAGTATACTCAGTGACACTGACAGGACTGAAAACTGAAGTAAATTCAATTCAAAAGCTAAAAATGAACGTGAAAAATTGGGATTTGTTGTATGGACTGTTTTTCCTGGCGATTTTAGTCATGGTGCATACTGTTTTAGTGGATAATTATGCCAGATCTAGGGAAACTCAACGGTAATTAAAGTATTCTGTTCCGGGTTTGTTTTGATTTTCACAAGTTTTTTTAGAATGTCAACCGTCCAATCATCCGGGACAATAAAAGATGCGGATTGGAGCGTGCCCGGAAATTAAACGAGCACCGGAAACGCTTAGCTGAAATGATCAAGAAAATCAAGGAACCAATTCCAAGCTTGGAAAAAGCTGCATCCATGGCATTGAACACTGTGTATTTCGAGCATCAACAAAAAGCAAAACTGTTCAAGATTAATGCCAATATCACTGAGAACGTCGAGCTCCGGATGACGCATTTCACAGAAAAATGCAGCCAGTCTATGGATAAATCAAACTCTTCCAAGGAGAGTTATGAAGCTGAACTGACAGACTGTTTGTTGAACAATGAAATGGCACTCAGGAGAAGTTTCATTGAGCAAAAATGTTCTGGAAGTTTAAAAAACAACAGCAAAATCCAGCCTTCTGTTGATCCTAGCAGATTGGTCATTGTCAAATATAGGTTTGTAATCAAGCTTTTCTATGGCATAACCGAAGATAAAATCTGATTAATTTAGAAAATTGATTTGGTGTCCTGTGTTTAAAGCTGCCTCATCTTCCTGGATGACTATCATTCCATCCTTGACCAATTTCAAGTCCAGCCAAATAAAATTAATCAAGAAGAAGTTCACCCAGCCCAATGACATTGCCAAAATCGTTGCAAAACCAATGTCTTTCAAAAAATTCAACGATTTTCTACGATACACAGATCCAACTCCAGTCAAGTTTCTCATCGTCCGGCATCCATTTGAGAGGCTATTGTCAGCATACCGGGACAAATTCGAGGTGAAATATCAAAAAAATTATATCTTATTTGTGTTATTAATACATTAATTAACCACTTAATAGGGCTTTAATCCATATTTTCATCGGCTTTATGGAAGGACAATAGCGAGAAAATATCGACTAGAAGGAATAAAAAAGTTTGGACTGAAATTCCACTCCAGAAGTGGACCTTATGTGGGCTGTCCTCTAGGAGATTTTGAGTAATATTAAATGATTAATTGCCCATTATAATTACCGTTAATAATTACTTTATAGATGCAAGGAGAAGCGAAAAGGTGGCTCCACACCGACTTTCTGGGAATTTATTAGAGCGATTTTAGATGGTCAAAGTGAAGACGATGACCATTGGAGTCCAATCTTTTCTTCTTGCAGGTTAATCAAAAATAGATTAATTGGATAATTAATGACTTAATAACAATTTCTTTGCAGTTTGTGTCGACTAAACTATGATTTCATACTCAAGTTTGAGAATCTCTACGAGGAGGAGAAATATATGCTGAGACAATTAGGGCTTCAAGATTCGATAGATCACAAAGTGATACATGCCAGTGACCGGAAATTATCTGCTGAGGAAAAAGTTAAATATTTCCGGATGCTGGACGACGATGAGTTAAAGAAGCTTTATATGATTTACGCGCCTGATTTTGAACTGTTTGGTTACACCTTTAACATTGACGACTACAGATAAAATCAAGCTGTTCATTACATTTTTGTACTTAAATACTATCTCAACTGATAAGAAACTGACTGATAAAAGTCAAAAATATAAACAAATCCAGTGAAAATGAAGTTAAAACGGAGAACATTCTTGTTGATTTCAACCCTTGTCTCGCTATCGATTTTCACATATTTTTATGCCTTTCTGAGAGGAGAAGATTTTAACAAAGTCGCACAATTAAGACGGGACTCGTTAGCGCAAAAATGCAGCGGTGAAAAATTCGTGAAACTGAGAAAAATCTCGCCGGAATTCGAGCGATTCGCCCTAGTGCTTCCAGAACACCGGTTTCTCTGGTGTCCCGTCAATTCCCTCTCTTGGTTCGACAATGTCTTAAAATTACAGGCAAGTATACTTGACTACATTAGCTGTGCCTGTAAGTTATGTTATAATCGAATTAGCGCCAGAAAGCAAAGCAGGGTAATTTGATTTAGATTCTGTAACAATGTATAACAAAAGAAAGGTCACTGCTTAAGCCAAAAAGGGCCTGTCAGAATGTCAACATATTATGATATTTTCTATTATTATCATATATATCATAATGACTTCGCAGTGTTCAAACCAAACCGGAAACCGGAAATGACCATGTGATTGCGTCACGTGGCTTTTGTTTGTTATTTTTGTCACGCAAGAAAATGATTTCAGACGGCTCGGCAAAAACCATTCAGCCAATTTTATTATTATGATTGCATACCTCTTAAATTAGCACTTACAGTTTCACACAAAAAAAAATATTTGTAACGATGTTTATTTTCGTCTTTTTTTCAGGCGTTTGAAGAGGCGGAAATCCATCTGCTGAAGATCATTTATGGAAAAGATAATCTCTACGATTTGGCTAGATCCCAAGGGGCGTTCAAGTTGCTTTCAAGTCTCTACTTATTTTATTCGATACAAATCCCACCCACATTAGTTGATATTAATAAAAATCCCCAAATTAAAAAGAGACCTGAAAAGCAATTATAATGCTCTTTGAAAACAACTCCAGTTCCCATTTTGAGGTCAGAATTTTGGCCGCGGCTTAATCTTAAGCCAATGCTAATCACCAGGCATCCTTTTGAAAGGCTTGTCTCAGTGTTCAGGGACAGGTTCGCCAAGTTCGACAGCAAGGTCTACCTGGAGCACGGCATCAAGATTTTGAACGTGTCGGACGAGGAGGTAAACAGAAAAGTAAACAAAACAAATGGATTGTCTGTCTCCTTCAAACCTGAAACTCAAATATTTGAACAGGTTAAATCCCCTCTATCAAGGTCGCAGGATCTAGAACACAGCACTTTGTGGTTGTTATCACCAAAACCGGAAGTGTCATAATAATAGTAGGTTAGAGTGGTTTTCGTATAATCGAGTGTCAAAAACTGCATCCAAAAGTTTTATAGGATTTTAGGCAGTATAGTGCATTTTTGCAATTTTCGCTAAAAATCGCCCATTACAGAGTGGCAAAAGAAACAAGACGGGAACCCGTTCTAGCATGAAACAACAACGACAATGGGATGCCTAGACCCTGGGGATTAGGCGAAAATAAGCTGGAATGCAACTGTCTGATAAATGGGCATTACACGCCTTTCTTGGCCGTCACTCTCATGCTATTTAGTGTTTACGCAGTAAAGCTAAAGCAGTTTCTTCTTAAGAAATGCCTGTTTTTGATGACAGGCATTAATTGTATTTAGTAACTTTCTAAATCAAAACCATCTTTAATGTAAAGCACTTCAATATCGCTCTTAAAAGCGCGTTCGTGCTTCGCTGACCCTTAACTGCTCGTATTTTACAGGGTGTTCCACCAAACTTGGAACAACCGCCAGAATTAAATAATTGGTTTAAATCTTTAAAAGGGTTAATCTATTTTGGATGTGAATTATATGAATGGAATTCCTTTTTAAAAAAGATTTCTGTATTGATTTCTAACAGGTGTTGTGTCTTATTATAAGATATCTAGATAATATGGAATATTTTGCCATATTTAAGTGTAATTAGGAGCAATTTGGATACAAAAGGCTTTCATGATCGTTAAAAGAGATGTTATCATTTTATGATACCTTTTATAACTTTTTGTACAATACTTTTTATACACATTAAGTTTTTTTAGAATACACTCTTTTACGAACACCCTGTAGAGTATGCTCTAAACAAACAATAATTTCTGTCATCACCCCCTACAGATGAACGAGGGTCTAGATCTCCCGTGTAGTTGTTGTTGCTTAGAAAACTTGTTTTATCCTGAATGCAGGCTGAAAAGGCCGGGGATGTATTTGCTCTGTGGAGGCCGATATCCTTCAGCGAGTTTGTGAACTACATCGTTAACAACGACAGCAACAACAACAGCCTGAACAGCCACGCCGACCCCATGTGGAGTCCCGTCACCAACGTGTGCGAGGTCTGCACCGTCAACTACGAGTACATCCTCAAGTCCAAATGGGAGGAGAAGCAGTACCTCTCGACTGTTTTAAAGTTGGATACTTTCTTCTGATTTCACGAGAGCAAATGTTTTTGATTTGAAACAGACTTTCAAAATATGCTGACTGAAATCAGAAGAAATCTTAAATCAACACCATCCAGTGCCACTTTTGAAGCTCAAGATCTTGTCCAAGACAACGTTCCCAGCCGTGATTACATCACGGAGAACCTCAAGAGTTTGAACAGTGATACGCTCCATAAGCTGATCAAAATGTACCAGCATGATTTTCTCCTGTTTGACTATGATCCTCTGAAGTACCTGTAAGTCCAAGGTCTTCGCCACAGCGGAAGAGGTAACTAGCTTCGCTCAAGCTTCGCTCCCAGCTCTGTAACCTCGACGAGAGGCTGTCTATCAGATGGTGCTTTGTGATAATCCTAATGGATGGGATATATGTTTCCGTAGTATTAATAAAACGACCTGGCAATGCAATGTAAATAAATAATATAAACGGTGGTACCACTAAACCGAAAATATGTGAAATTGTTCCCAAACTCAAACAACAGAAAATCGGCGGGGTGTGAAAACAGCGATGAAAATTACCTTTGATCACTTTTGTTTCATTTCGTAAATACAACATCCGGTAGAAAAAAGCATCAGCATTTTTTTGGCGAATGGATTTCACATGATTTTTGGAATTGCAGACTTGTAGAATTTTGTCTTTGGTTTGGACGTTTTCGTTTATTCGTTCCCGTATTTTTTGCCAAAAAAGCCCGCATATAATTGATTGAAAAATTACGTGGCTGTCGAAAACAGAGTTGTGGCAAAAAATCGCATTGTCTGACTATTTTATAGGTTGTTTTTTCAGCATTCAAAACATCAAAAAACATGCCACATCAAAATGTCGCGGATTCAGCAGAAAAAACGACTAAATTATTTAGATCATTCATTTGAAATTGGCCAAAAAAGCAATAATTTGTTTAGTCAACCGAAACAAAACCCAACTTAGCAAAACGTCTAATTCAATTGATGAATTGAAAAATGATAAAGGTAAATTAAATTGATGTACCGTAAAAATATGCTTCTTTTTAAATCAAATAACTTGGTTTGTCGTTATTTCCAAAGTTCTCATCGTATTGCAAAAATAACTGCATTCTTCTCTTCCTCCAAGAAAAGGAAAAACTCAGAAAACCATCTGTTCAAAAACTGATTTGTTGACGTTTGGCAGAACAAACTTTTTTCTCACATAGAAAAAATCACAGTCATTAAAGAATTACAACTCGGTGTGTGCTTTAACAACCGTGTGGTCAGTGCATTTTCACAGTACTGAAAAATAGCTAAGTCGCTCGAACAAAACTGAACATCCTCTAATCTGATAGCGAAGAAACTTTTTGGGTTGTTTTTAGACTTTTCTTTTAATCTTGCCGGAGATTAGGCAACAAAAAACGAAAAAAAGACCTGACAAAAATCAATTGCAAATGCCAATTCCGATTATCATCAACTCTTTTTGACGAAAATCCGACATGCTTTTCTTTTTCATAAAAAAATACCTGAACACAATAGATGTCAATCAGCTTTAAAGCTTAAAAGAGAGCGACGGGTAGATTTTTTCGTCTTCTGGCTGGACATTCTTTCAGCGTAAAATGCTTTCTAAATACTTTCCAAGCACTATCTTTTACAGAAGGCTTATTGGAAATTCACGCCATAAAAAACGGGGGTTGCTGATCACACTCGTGACAGTTATTGCATGCATTCAGCTTTGTTTTTAAAGGGAGAGTGGTCACTCTCAGAGTATGGACATCTGTAGAGAAGAGATTCACGAGTATGGATTGTTAGGTGGAGGTGCTCGCGGGTGACTGCTTTAGTAAATACGCTATGAGCTGAGCGCTCTTCTGCGATGAAAAATCCTGAGTATGTCGGAGTGTTCAGTTAGCTGAGAGAATTGGGCCTACTCAGAGCTACTTACAGTTACTTACTTAAGTACATGGACATTCTGTTTCTGCATATGTGTTAGTGGACAATGACATGTATATTAAGTATAAACAACAGTGCCTAGAAGTGAAGTAATCCGGCTCATTTTACGGTCAAAAAAACTTGCCAATTGTGTTAGTATTTCTGTGAGTTTTAGAGAGTGTTTCTATGTTCTCCAATTTTCTTGAAGATTGTGTGAAGCCTTGCAATTACATGGGCTTTAGATAAGAGGAGCTTAAATTACAAGCAACCGTAGAAACAAACCACCTCCAAAATATTTGGATTTTTAAAAACTTCTATTGGAGAAAAATATAAATGTGACAACAGTCTGCGTATCAGTGACTCGAAAATCGACCAGATGTTTGAACTAGTTTCTCAATACAACGTATTTTGAGCTCCAGCTCACCAATTGGCAGTGTCATATGTCTGAATCTCAACTGGCAACATCAAGTTGTTTACAGTTTACAGTTTTCAGCATGAACATCAACAGACCCGAAATCTACACATCTTAGAAACCGCTAATGTTAAAAGAGGCTGGTCAAATGCCATGAACCGGTGCGCTCAAGTCACAGTGATCATACTCGTGGTGAACACTCTAACGCTGTTCCTGTTTAACCGGACTCAGCATTACTACAATTATGCTGAGACACATGCTGGTGGCATGCCGGTCATCGGGTTGCCCACGTCCGCTCAGCAGCAGCCTCAACAGCTGCAGCAACAGCTGACGGAAAGCCCAGGACGGCGGCTGAGCCGGTCAGATCTTTTCATAGTGCCACCGCCCAAGCCCTATCAGCTGAATGCCAGCGCGTTCGCCAGCCCAGTGGCGCGATTCTTGCGCGCAAATGAACAGCGCAAGACAGCTGTTGACCTGCATTGTGCTCAGCTGAAGAAACGCCCGCGGGAGCCGTTTTCAAATGACCCCGCGAAACTTTTTGTATTGCAAGACCGGAAACTGACATGGTGTCCCATTTTTAAGGCTGGCTCATCCACTTGGCTGTCCTTAATCTTTGATTTGTCTACAAAACCAGAGGTATGGCATAGTAATTTTCAAACCATGTTATATCAAATTGTAGAAAGCACAATTATTGCTACTTTACTTGACTTTTGAAAAGGCCAAATTAATGCCATTGAGTGAATTTTAATCAATACACAGTCCACAAAATGGTTTCAGTACAAACGATATATTGAAAATGTCAAATTAAAGTTTGCCTTTTTCGTTTGTCCATTTTTTATCTGATGTAATTAAATATGAAACCAATTCTTCATTCAGACAAAACTTAGTTACAACAAAATTGACAAAAAAGTTGCGTTTTTTCACAGGCTAGAAAGTTGGTCCTGTCGTAAGAAACAACTACAATTTTGAATTTTTAATGCCTTTCCGAATTATTACGAAGCCTCTCTTTTCATGTGGTAACTTTGGTTTTATGCACCACAAAATAATTTCATTCTCAAACTTTTTCCTTCATAATCGTTGAGAATGCTAATTGCAACCCCAAATATTTCGCCAAAAATGCAGATTTCTCGAATTTTCCAATGAATTTATGACAAAAGTTTGCCAGATATCTGAAAATGTAAATGTGAATCAATGTGATATTTCAAAATCGATCATTTTAATATGCGAGGAAACCCTTCAAAACTTTTGCCATTACTTTTCAGCTCCGCCTAAAGTTTTTTCCTCAAAATGGATGTTATACTTGACGGTTCGTTTTCCCACGAGAGCCTGAAAAAATGCCAATTTTTGGGCGTTCGAGCGGAAATTTAGTCGTCTCTTCCAAATGTTATGGTGTGAGAGAAAGCGTTTCACATTTCAAGAAAGAGCCTCTTGCGAGGCTGCGAGCGGGTTTATGGGGTTCCGCAGTTAAGCTTACGACATCCAAGAACATTTCAAAGATGGCCAGCTCAGATTTTGAAAGCTATATCCGGTTTCACATGTATTCAACATTATTTTTTCAGAGTCAAAAGAAGGCTGTGCTTAGGAAAAATCCGGGAAACTACTTGCAAATAGGCCGGTCAGTGGCTCCCACGCTGAGCAGGGCATCTTTTGCCAAGTACAACCAAGGCCTCAAGGCTAAGAATGTGACAGGCATGAGCTTTATTGTGGTGAGACACCCTTTCGAACGATTGGTTTCAGCTTACAGGTAACCTCAAAATTCCCCTGGGAATCTGCATCTGGTTTAACTTAACTGGGATTTTCTTTTGCAGAGACAAACTTGAGAGAATCCATGGAAGGAATGGAAACATTGCGAAAGACTTCTACTATAAACGCTACGGAAAGAGTATTGTTAACAAATACAGAAAACGAGCGCTGCAAAAGTTTGGCGACAAATTTTTCAGGTAATTACTTAATTAAATAATTTACCTACCTAATTATACCATTTATTGCAGTAAACAAAACAATTATGGCACTCCACTTCCGGTTGGCAAGAATCTCAGGCCGTCAGCTGATTTGCCAACTTTCTGGGAGTTTGTTCAGTATGTGATAGATTCAAGAAAAACTGCCATGGACGAACATTGGAGACCTATGCACAGCTACTGCTCTCTCTGTATTCTCAAGTACGACTATGTCATCAAGTTTGAGGACCTCATAGAAGAAAGCAAAACCTTTCTCAACGTGACCGGCATGGCTAGCTCACTTCCGGTTACAGCCTTTGACCGGTGGCTCAATCCAAACAGGCCGGGCAGCATGAATAGCTCAGCAATTACAGCCAAGTACTTTGACATGCTCAGCGATGAGGAGGTGAAAAAGGTCTACAACGTTTACCAGGACGACTTCAAATTGTTTGGCTATGACTTTAGCATTAGAAGCATCACCCTACCAATGCAGTGATCTAAATTCTGATCTCAAGAATTAAAAGTGCCAGAGCATTAAAATTCATACAGTTTCACCATATGTAAGGCATTTCTGAACATTTTTTTGGTTGCATTAAAAACAATTGATATGGCCAAATATAGACATATATTGACAAAAATGACATTTGATAATAGGCTCGAATAGAAATAAAGTGATCAAAACAAACCAAAAATAAAGCCGCATATTTCCTCATTAATTCATGTCTGCGCATTGCGTTAAAAAATGAACAGTATGGGAAGAAAATTGAGATTGACTATTATTAATTGATACTTTGGTGTGTGTTTGGAATCCAATCAGTCTAAAACAAGACGAACTTCATTGCATAAGAAAAGTTTTCTATTAATTTTTCACTATGAAATTGTCCGGAAAACCGTGTACGCCAATTTATTACTGCCTCGAAAGATGGATAGTATAGATAATTTTTGACCAAATAAAGATAGTAAATAAATAAATTACATTTACTGCCCCAATTTTCGGCTGATCCTTGTGTGACAAAACTGCGCAAAAACGAAAATGAAAGCTTTGTTTAAAGTTTTAAGCACAGACGCTTAGATGATCCGGATCAGTAATAGATTAGATAATATGACAAAGTTTCAATTTACTTTTGTGCACTGTTTCCTTGTCAATTGATTAATAATTAAAACGAAACTCTATCCCTCATACTTATAAAATCAAAACGAGTGGTGGCGTTACAATCTAAATTCTAAACGCCGACAAAGTAATGATTGAAATGTAAGAAAATTTGTGAAAAAGAAAGTGAGTTTTTAAATTACTTGTGAAATCGCGCTCTTTTCGTAATGTCCGGAACGAGTTAATGTCAGTTAATTATTGGCAAACGTATTACATTACGGAAAAGCATGATTTTTGCATTGAATTGATCACTAGAGATTTGGTTTTGTGAGAGTACTTTCCAAAGGGTTTTTATGTCTCATTGAAGTTAGTATTAATAATTTTATCCGTTATCGTGCTGGCATTGAGCCAACAAGAATCATGGCAAAATAAAATCAAGTGGGACTTTAGAAATTGTTTATTTAGGAACAGAAGTATAACATCAAAAGAGGAAACAGGGAATCCGATAATTGGGTACTAAGTTTCTAATTTACTAATTTTGATCTCTGCTTAAAACTTACCATTGCAAACATTTTCGCGAATTTTTAGGCTGGACTTAATTCTGCTTTCTTACTAGCAGTCAATCCTGCAGTGTCAGTACAAGGAGAGACAGAAGAAGATATTTGCCATTTTTGAAAAAATCGTTTGATTAAATTAATTCTTTAACGGTTGTCATGGCACTGAGAAAGGTCAGCAGAGGTCTTCTCGGCCTCAAAAATCTAACATCAGCTCGTTGCATTTCAACATCGGTTTTCAGACTCCAAAAATCAGAAGAGGAGATTCTCGCTACTGGAATGCAAGGTACGAATTTATTTTTAGAAATATACCATAACCTAACTCCAAAATATTTGTTGGGTCATATTTTGCAAGCATTTCAAACGATTTTGTCCCTTTCCTTTTCTGCTATCAGCAATTGGAGACATACTTTTAAAAAGTTACCACTACATTTCTTGTACAATTTAGACTTTTCACAGTGATTATTGATAACATAACAACAATACATAATGATTTTTCCTTAATTTGTTTTCAGGTGGTACGACACCCGTTACCGACTCTGACAAATGGATTTTGAAGAATTTTGGAACTGGAAAATATGCATCCACAGACGAGATTCCCAACAATGTCAGGTAAAAGTTCATTGCAAGATTTTCGAGTTGAAAGTACGTTTATGAAGCTTTGCGGAACCTTATTTTTTATGTCACGAAACCTTTCACTTCAATCTTACAGATCTTCCGAATTGGACCGAGCTAGAAGCAAGGCTAGGATTTTCATCAGCTCTTTTGCCATTGCCTGTCTTTTGGTTTGCTGTGGATTCTCGGTTTATTATGGAAAACTGTGGGTTGAAGAGGGTCAAAACATCCACAACCGAAACATGGCTCGCCACTCTCGTGAGCTCGCCCCAAAATCCCATTAAATAAATAACAAAATACCCTGTATTTGGTTCAATTGCCTGCCTTCTGAAAGAATAAAGTACTTAAAAATCCGTGAAATATATTTGAAATGTACAAATGTAAAGAGTTGAATGGTGTTAAGTAAAGCATTTATTTGTCCGGAAACGTGGTGCAACAGGCTCAAAATGGTTAATAATAAAAATAGTATAATGATATTGTTATTTTACCCGCTTTTGAAGGACAAGTGGTGAGTGACCTATAATTGGCAGCACACTTCCTAACTATCTAAGAAAATTTAAGAGGC
>JAAUYL010012156.1_pt1 | contig 24475 bp, 25 predicted proteins | sample 7278011 | NCBI WGS metagenome assembly JAAUYL01 (sample SAMN14350225, study PRJNA611818) | marine sediment metagenome | isolation source: surface marine sediment (1.8m) | place: French Polynesia: Moorea | collected 2018-08
CCCAGGACATCATGGGCACCTACCAACATGGTCATATGGGCCATTGTTTGAAATTCCAGAATCAATGTATTTGTTGTGCATGCCTGACTGTGACCGGTAGTGTTAAAATGAGATAAAATTCTCTTTTTTTTATATCTCCGGTGCTTGTTTAAACACTTGAATATTGTGGTAAAAAAGCCGACAACATCATTGACAAAAACTGTCCGAAAGTCCTAAGAAAGTATAAATATGCAACTTTGAGTCAGTCAGGCAGTGTCTCACTTAAATTGCTCTAGTAAAATGCTCATGCATATCCTGAAAAAAACCTGGCGAGTTTGACCGACCTTTTGTTAGTCTTTTTTGTAGAAAAAAATCCCCGTCTGTTTTCACGAGAAATTGCTTTTCTGTATTTTTTAAGGGTTAGTAATTATACAGGCATCAAAAGCAGGGTTATACTGAAATTCAAGGCACTCACAAGTGGGTGCAAAATGACTATGTCAAATTTTTCAATTCTCAAATGAGAGCTTGAGTTTTTCAGTATAAATAGTTCGTGAATGTACACTCGACATTTATTTAGACTTTTCAGCCATGTCTAGTATGTGTGTTAATTGTTTGCTCACCTTGCTTCATTTTCGTTTTCTAAAAGCAGTTTTCTCACAGTCAAACGCTAGCTGCAAACTTCTTTTCCGAGTAGTCTAAACAATGCGGCTTTCGCCTGATTTTCTAGGCATTTGTAAAGCCCTCGCTTCGACTAAGCTGAGGAGATTGAGAATATGTGAACATGTCTTAAAACAAAACAACTTGCCTTTTCATAAATACGTCCCTTGGGAGCATCTTTCATAACTATTGCCTCGCCAGAGAGTAAAAGCCCTCGGGCTGTATGTTTTCGTTTTTCACAGGACCCTTGAAGGGGTAAACCGGTTAAGAAAATTACAAGTACAATATCTGTTCTCAAAATAGATAGATATCCTATTGCTTGAAAAGAGATGCTTCTGATAGCAAACAGTGACACGCTAATTTGTTGATTTGCCAACTTTCTCCATTCGTTTTGTTTTTTGTAAGTCTGACATTTTTTGCAGACTTGAACTGCTGACTGAAAATGAATAATTGTAGAGTGCAATGCCAGATATAATATCCTCAATTGGGTAATTAAAAAGTAATTAATTTTAATTACAGCCACCCTGCAGACACCATGGGACAAATGACTATAGAAACCATCACGGTGACCAGGCCGATGAAGGTAAGAAAAGCGCCAAAATCCTTACCTTTTCTAGGCTGGAAAAAGCCACTTTTTCTTGATAAAATAGCGGCGGCAGATTCACTTCCGTGACTCAGGTCTCGGGCCGTCTCAATATAATAAAAAGAAAGCAATCTCAGCTTTCACACCTCGTTATCCACTCCGTTTACCCGTGTCATTTAAAAATAATATTTCACAAAAAATGTTTCAGAAAAAAAGTTTTCCATTTTCATTTTGCATTGAAAAGTTTCTTGGAGTCAATGGAAATGCTGAATTCTCTGAAATAAAACTTTTTTGCAATCTGAAGAAATCAGTATTTGATCTCTGGATAATCTGAAAAGTACAGTTTCTTTGATTGCGAGTACAATTTCTTATATTGGCAGTTGACTTGGGTCTTCACAATTATAAAAATAATACTATGTTTTGTGTGGTCATATTAAACTGACATTTCTACAATTTCAAACAAAACCTCAGGATGCTGCACATTTTTTCAACATATTTCTTTTCAAAAAATATTTGAAAACGTCTATAATCGACGAGGTTTCATACCACAATTATGCTCCTAAAAGCTTCTCTGGTAGTCGATTTCATCTGTAAATCAAGCTTGAATCGATGTCACTGCCTGTCATTTTACCTTAATTTTTCCGAGTAGAAAAAAATCGTGAAAAATTAAAAGCCAGGTTTTGACAGCCCACTTTCGCAGATTTTTCGGCGGCGCTGTTGACCTCAAAAGTCCCATGGGGGTATCACCCCTTTAAAATACTTAGCTGCTTTCACTTTGATATTCAACCCCCCATTTCATAAAAACCTTGACCCAGAGAGTACACTTCTATGGTTTTTACAAATGATGTTGACTGCAAAGCATCTCTGGTCCATGCTCATGGGTTAGCTCACCAGTCCCTACCCTTTAAGTTAGAGAATATGTGGGTCAATTTGGGGAGGTTAACTGCGGTGTCATAGCCGAATAAAATATGGTTTGCCTCAGTTCTACTAAAACCACCAGACTAAAAAGGGCAGCCAGAATTGTTTCCAACAAATTCAGCGGGCTTTTTTGGCATGGAAATTCCGTTTGGTGATTTGCATAATCATGTGCGAGGGAAAGGTGAAGCTGAACCAAAAAAGAATATTTGCTCAGCCTAGCTGTTGACCCATCTGTTTTTGGCGCGCAGGTCATTGCCTTCACGTGCTGCTTCATCACCGTGTTCCTCATGATCGCCTCGGCCGGCGCGGCCGACTGGGCTACCAGCGAGGGCTGGAGGGAGGGCCTGTTCATGCAATGCGTCGGCAAGGGCGCCGCCACCCCCATCCCCTTCGACGGTGAGGCCGAGATCGGCTGCAGGCGCGCGCACTCTGCCGGTAAGCTAAAACGTTGTATCATTCTTTGGTGGCCGCCGTGCTCACGGAGCCTGATTTCAGGTTACATCCGTGGAACCGCCGCCCTCGTGGTGATCTGCGTCATGACCGACATCTTCGGCACCCTGCTGACCGCCCTCGGGTTGCGGAGCACCGACCCCAACAAGAAGTACAAGTACTACCGCGTCGCCATCTACTCCCTGGCCATCGCCGGTAAGTTTGTTTACATTTGACAGGTTAATCCCCATCAGTGGTTTTGTTTACGTTTTCCTTCAGTGATCACTCTCTTCTTGGCTCTGATCATCTACCCGACCTCATTCTCCAAGGACATTGCCAATGGTAAGAAAAGGAAATACAGCTATACTGATTCAAAGCATTTTGGAGCTAAAGATCGTAAGAACAATTGATTGGAATATGAAAGCTGGACATGATATTGAACCGAATAGCATTGCTCGACGTCCTCGATCGAGTGTCAAAGAAATCGTGAAATCATGATCCGTGATCATCCTTGTGTTCTCCCGTAAGTGCCCAACTACGACGGCGGCCGGGTGACCATCGCCAGGTACATCGGCGACCTCGACTTCGACAACGACGGCATCCTCGACCACATCGATGACGACGACGACAACGACGGCAAGAAGGACGACGAGGACGACGACGACGACAACGACGGCATCCCCGATCATCTTGACGACGACGATGACAATGACGGGATCCCGGACGACAAAGATGGCAACCAAGAGGACATGGACGGCGACGGCGTCCCCGACGACGAGGATGAAGACGACGACAATGATGGTGTCGCCGACGACATCGATACGGACGACGACAACGACGGCGTCCCCGATCATCTTGACGAGGACGACGATAACGACGGCATCCCCGACATCCTCGAGGAGGACAGCGACGGCGACGGCCAGGTCGACGCCTTCGACATGGACGACGATGGCGACGGCATCGCCGACAACAACGAGGACCTCGACGGGGACGGCGTGCCCGATAGTGCCGATAATGATGATGACAATGATGGTATTCCAGATGACGAGGAGGAGCCCGACTCTGACGGCGATGGCATCCCTGACGACGAAGATCTTGACGACGACAACGACGGGATCGCCGACTCGCGTGACAACGACGACGACAACGACGGCATCCCCGACGACATCGATCTTTCGGGTACAGCCACCCCCAAGACCAACCCCGTTTCAGAGTGGTGGACCCTGCACATTCCAGTCCCGAGCATGCCAATACTAAAGCTTGGCGAACCAACTCAAATCTCAAATATCCACAGCTATATTTTCGTCCCGTTGCGCTTTCACGAGTTTTTTTATCCATTTAATTTAAAAGCCCTATACAAGATTAATAAGACAACTTAAATCCCCTGGTTGTGAAATTGAAAGAGTGTCCCGATTCCAGATACTAACATACGATGAGGATGTCACTACAAGACAAAAAGAATAACTGCATGACGACTGAATTTAGAATGATTTTTTATTTGCTTTTCAGGCAAAAGGCGCGTCTGGGAGTTTGGTTTCGGTTTCGGAGCAGCCTGGGCCTCTCTGATTTTCATGTTCTTGTCGCTCGTCCTCCTGATCTGCGACCGCGAGTCCGAGGAGATCTTCTACAAGGAGCGCGAGGTCGACGAGGAGGAGGGCGGCGCCGGAGGCGACGATTAAACGATCGTGATCCCGATCCCGATCCTGGTCAATGATCAAGAAAAACTGCCAACTTTTCGACATCTTTATTCATCCAGACTTTCCGCCAAGCCTTTGAAAACTCATCGGACTTTTTTGGCTTACACATTTCAAGAACGAAATTTGGACTCTTCCCAATGATCGGTGTAATTTCACGAAAAATCTGCCAAAAAAAAATAATAAGCCGTATATAAAATTCAAGCCTACAGAAAAATAATCAAAAAATCAATAGTGATCAAGAAAGAACACCATGATCAGAATATAGTGACATCCAACAAGAACTCGTCCTGGTTGGCCAAGAATCCGATCTTTTTGTTTTCAACGTCTTGGTCATCGTTAATTGTGAAAGCCTGCAAGCAATATACTAAAATTCAACTCCATTCCAGAAAAAAATCCACCCGACTACAAGTAAAATAACTTACCTTAAACCGGTTTTTCTCAACTAATTGGCTCAAAACAAAATCACCATTATTGAATTCGGCTTTATAAATTTCACAGAAAAAATACAATAAATAAAATACGTTAATGAAAAAAATTGAAGAAGATACAAAAATCTTTTTGCTGAAGACATGATGCTAGGAATTTATTGTCAATGAAATGGAATTTTTTGCCAACCCTCGCTGTATATAATTTTTCCCTTGCTTTGCCACAATGCCATCCTTAAAAAACATGTTGCCCTCTTATAAATTCAAGTAAAAAATCCTCTATCAAAAGCTTGAAAGCCTCAATTGTGATTGAATATTTGGAGAAAATCGAAAGAATGAGAATGAAATGTCAAAAATTATTATGTACATGAGATACTCAATTAGCTTACCCTAAAAATTAGCATCAGAAAACCATTTTAACTTACAAAAATGCAAAAGGTTGATTCAAGAATATTTCAAAAAATATTTGTAGCAGACTTTTGAAAATAGAAATATGGTGTATCAAATGGCTGATTGGATGGAAAAACATGTGAAAATTCAAACAAACAAATAAGAACTTTTTTGACAGATTTTTGTTGCAGCTGAGAGAAAGACTTGAGAAATACTTTGCAAAACAAAAATGGACCTAAAAATCATGAATTTAACAACTTTATAGACTCCAAAATAATAACACCCACAAATTGGAGCCAATTTTAACACAAATCTGGAGAAAAATCTTATGAAATTGTCTATGCGAGAAATTGTGAAAAACGCTGTGTGAATGATGTTGTCCCCCAATTATTCGAAAAAATTATGTCGCCACAAAATAATGTTACGAAACAATTCTTTTGATTTAATCATTTTAATTGCCAACACCAACTTTAAAAAATTAAATCAATGAAAAACAAATTTAATCTGTCCTCGAGTGAGCTCCACGTAAAATTCCAACTGATAAAAAATTATCGGGCGAATTTTTCTTGTTTGATGCGACTCGGCAGATGAAAAAAAAGTTTTCCAAAACTTTTTTCCAGTTCTATTTTTAAGGGAAAATATTTTAAAAATCAGAACTAAAAATACGAAAAAATCAACATTTTTTTGAGAAACATTTTTAAACATCCAACTGTCTTGAATATTGCGCGCGAAAAGAAAAAAAAACATAAAGTGTTGTCTTCTGTTACCATGATTTAATTACATAATTTTAATTCAATTACATTCTGCAAATTAATAATATGCTCTATATAAGTTTGGTCTTCAACGTCTTTGTTATTTAATGTTCCAATGTGTGTCCAATTTCTTTTGTAAAAAAATCAATAAAATATTTTTTTCCTTAAAAAATCAGCCTCTCGTTCTTATTTCATTCATTATCATTTTTATTCCATAAATATCCACAATTTGGTTTACAACAAGATTCATTTTTAAAAATGCCACATTTATGATTATTTATTTCTTCTCATAAAAGGTCAAAATATTTTATTAAAGTCTCTGTTTCTTTGTTCGTAAATGCATATGTAGATATATTTTACTTAATTGTAGACTGGAAAGCGCTTGAATTGCCTTTGATATGCGATGGTGGTCTCAGTATGAATTTTCTGTGAAGTACGATTTATTTGTGCATTTTGAGATGCCTTTGGGTGCACAAGGATTGAAGATCAAACAATGGCACCCCGGCCAGGCTTGCAACCAGGATTAACGGAGCTCACGTTATTCCCGGGCTCGAGGTCGACCACGACGGTGACTTTGGAGATGTTGTCCTCTTTATTGTTCAGAGTGGCGTTGCACGAGTGGAGATCCCTCTGCAAAATGAATATGAAAATACTTGTGAAACTGGCTAGAGAAAAGCTCCCAAAGTTTTTCCGTACTTTGGCATTTTTGCTCTGATAGAGTACAAATGAAACATTTTAAATTGCAAATTGATGCCTCCATCGATTCATTTCGTTTTCCAAAAAATGGGGTCCTTTTTATTTTATCCCACTTTTTTCAGTCTTTGATGCATTTCTTTTCCAAATCCAGCAGTTCCGAAGAAACAGGAAAAAATTAAGACTTTAATCAGTTCATGCTGACGTCGTGAAATCAACTCACCTATATCTATTATGTTCTTGCAAATAAAACCTTTGCAAACATTGGACTGTCTGCTGTCAAGCGTACTTTTCGCAATCTACTGGACCTGTGGCAAAGAACAAGAAAAACCTTTCCCAAGATATTTGACACTGCTGTGTTCTCGTGTAGTGTCTATTTTCAGTCAGAGATCCCATGAAGGTACGTCGAAAACAAAAGCTATCATAGCCAAAGACGTCATCGAAATTGTTCTTGTTGTTGTTGTTGTCTTACCAAATCAAATTAACTTTCCTCACCACATGAGGATCTAACCTTTAAAGTATCGTACGCATTTAAACTTATTACCGTCATTGACTTGTTGTTTCCAATCTGCTGTTGTTCGATGGCTACATGAATTTTGGTGGTTGTCCTGAAAGGAGTCGAGTTGTCATTGTCATTGTCCAGGACCTCAACGTGGGGAAGATGTTGCTCAAGCAAATCCGGAGGCTGAGGCTGATTTGGCGAGGTCGAGGTCGACTTCCGAGGCTGCAAATGTAAACAAATATGTTACAGAACTCAGTTCATATCATAGATAAAAAGGTTTGTTTACCTTCATGAAACGTGCTATAAAGTTGGACGTGGTGACATCCGGCGTGAAGGTCTCGCTGTTTCTCCTTTGCTCCGAGGCCGACCTTGGAATTTTAACCCGCCTTAAAGTAGGTTTCTTTTTGCCTCGAGATTTCGAGGTCGCCGAGGTCAGCTCTATCACATTGGTGGACTTGTGGCAGATCTGGAACAAGATCATGATCAGCAAGATCATTTAGAAAAAGTTTTGAAATGGCTACTCACGTTGCTCCCTTGGGTGGCCGAGTCCGAGCTGACGGGGTGGTGATCGCCGTCGACGGCGAGAGTGTTGGTATCGTTGTCGTGCCCTCGGCGCAAGGCCATGATGGTCTCTGTATAAAGGTTCAGGTTCGATCCGTGGTTGATCAGGATGAAGTTCTTGGTCATGTTCTTACCCCTGGTGCTGGTGGCCTTGGACGTCATGGTGGTGTGCGCGGGGTTGCCCCCGTTGGGCTCGAAGATCCGGTTGTTGCAGACGATGCTGCCGGGCCTGGAGTTGGAGCCGAACCTGTCCTTGTCGGTGCCCCACTCCCTCAGCCTGACCTTGAGCACCCAGAACTTGTACAGCGTGTCCTTGACCTGCAGAGAAGAAAATTGTCACATGAAATTGGCCCTTCTCTTTAGAAATTGAGGCGTAGCTGCTCTTTTTTGTAGAACCGAAATTACTTTTCAAAAACGTGATCGCACGTCGTGAAAACAATAGGCCCCTGCTCACCAATTTCTAAACATTTTTGACGGTCTATACTGGTCTATACTCTGTATAAAAGTGACGGTATTCATGGGAAAATGCTATACAAAAGGTGCGAAAAATGCTATAATCCTGTATAGGTGACTAGGTTCCCCCTCTCTCAAAACAAGGCTGCGCCGTGGTCTTGTTAATGATAAAAGGCCAAAAGACCAAGTAATGGTCTTCATTCAGCCATTGGGGATGGGCATAAGCTCTAAACTGTAAACATCCACCCACTAAATGGTTTACGCACGCACATTATATGTTTACAAAAGACCATAGGAACAAGGTGAATAGCATAACAAGGTGGCGCCATCCAGACTGATTTGTTTGCATAGTTTGCTAATCCTCAAACCCGATGTCTGACGACAATGACTATGCTGGTGTACTTCAATGTTGAAAAAAGTGCCAAGACTGGTTAAGACACCATCTTAATCCCGATGCCACCCAAAAATATTTAGATTGTAACTTGTCGAGCGGATTTTTGCTGACGGTGTTACATAATTTTTCCATGCATTTGTAATGATGGGTAATTTTAATGTTATTGTTATGCAGATTACTGTCTAATGGATTATTCTCCAATGATTACACCAAATGTTTGTATATGTTTTGACGTACTCAACTAATGTTTAGGTACAGCTTTCTAAGGCACCACCCTGTAATGTGGGGACCTTGGTCTACAATGTGATGCTCTCTGCTGGAAAAAAATAGTAATAAATTGTCCGTAACTGCTACAAAATGTACCAAAGTAATCCTCTTTCAATAAATATCTAGGTGCTACTGGAAGTGAGTGAATGCACAAAGCCATTCTTACTTTTAAACAATTGTTCAGAATATATTGAGGTCAAATACGATGGTCCTTTCAAAAAGCCAATTTTTGGCGGTTTTTGCTAATTTTCCTCTACGCAGATTAATGAAAGCAAATTACTTAATCAGCAACGCTGCTCTACTTTTCGGTGCATTGAGCGGAGCGTAACAGCCATGGAGACTTTGAACATCTATCATCCAATTATTTTTTCTCCAGCTTCAAAACCTGCCGCTATCTTGATGTCCATCCTGTTGCTAGAGAAAGAGTACAAGCCGTGCCCACATGGTCTCTTTGCTCAAACGAATCTCCCCATTATTGTATTTTCCTTTGAAAAGGGGCTGCACTTTGGAAAAATGGCAATTTCACGGATCCTTGACAAATTAATGGGAGTTAATTAATCTAGAGAGCACAAGGCTCAAACTGTGATTTACCAACCTTGTCGTCGAACAGGAAGTAGACTGAGGCAACAAAGACACCCTGGAATGAATAGAGGAAGTGGGAGGTGATGCTCCAGACGGCAAAGCTCTGCCAGGATCCCCTCAATGGATTCGGCCAGACAAAATGCAACACATTGGTGATCCCGAGCAAAGGTAGCAAGAACAGCAAAGACTTCAAGGATTTCCTGTAGAAAAGACAGTAAAGATCTTACGTAAGCATATGTAAAAAGTTCCAGAAGAAAAAGTTTCTTAATATCGGTAAGTGTGTGCGTTTAAATTTGTTTTAAAGTTTGCTTGCAAAAAAGACAGTTATGATGTCCATCCATATTTCGACCATTTTACAGTACATGTAAGTATTACCTTATTTGCTTCGTATCTGAGGATTCGTTTCCAGATAAGTGAGTGAAAAGAACTCGCATCACATTGAGTAAGATGAGGATGTTGAGCTGTAACATAGATACAGGCATCATTATATGGACGTTAATGAGATAATTGCTATTTAATCACCATAATGGCCGCTATCCTAGGTCCTTCTAGAATCCAATAGGAGGGTAAGAGGCTGTAACCAATGCCACAATGTGAAGAGTCTGCTTCAGCTTCGTAGGACTTGGTGATTAACCAGGCTATGGTTAGAGGCACAGGAAGGACTGAAAAAGCAAAACAAATCGATTTTTAATAGATAAAAACCTTGTAAAATATGAGAGCCATTATTTTTGCTTCAAGGGCAATGAGCGTCTATGAAAACTTGTTTCACCCCGGGCCCTTTTTACAGAGATGAGCTTCTCTGTTGAAAGGATATTAAAATTGATATTTCATAAGAACCTACCATGGTTCTGTTTACTTTCTTGTAGGAAAAATCATGAATCATCAGAAAGACAGAATAATTTTTGTACCCAACCGTCAATCAGGGTGTAGTTGCCAAATTGGTATTGTGTCATATGGCCAAGAACTTGCTTTAAATCGAAAGTGTTTCCCTTGAAAAACTGGGAAAAAGTAAGTCTATATACGAGTGTTTATGCAGGAAAAACAGTATAATGTATGGATCAAAGTACAACGGACCTCAGCATTTTTGTGGCCTTTTTCATGAATAGCCAATGTCTAATATGATTCGGTCATATCTGGTTACGCTTTCGATCAGTTATCTGTATGTTTCAGAGTTAAGTGGATAACCTTGTCGTTCAGACAGTACACAAACATTTGTCATCTTATTTTGGTGACCCCAAGGTACGACATAATTATGGCAGTTAATGAGATAATTAATAGGTACTTACACCAACCGCACAAGTAGAACAGAGTTTGATGCTCAGGTCCTCTTGAATAGGCGACGGTTGTCATGTGGTACAAAATGATTCCCTCAATAAACATCCACAAAAACATTGTGGTTTTTCCATACTCGATCAGGGTATAGAAAGTCTCGCACAACAATGGCTGAAATGAGATCATAAAATTCCAATTATACTTCATTATGTCATTTTCAGAGATGTTTTAAAATAGGCGTCACTTGAAAATTAATTGGATTTTTGATGTCAAAAAAACTCGTGAAAATGGAGAGGAGATTTTTCCTTACCGTATTGTCAATGCCCCAGACTCCATCAGAGGTCGAGGAGGAAGAAGAGGAAGAGGAGCCTCCGCCACCGGAAGTGCCATTGTTCGAAGCTACTTCCGGTTCCGAGGCCGAGGCCGCGGCGTTGTCCGCCGTCTTGTACCTGACCACGATCTGGTCGACGTATATGACCAGCCTCACCAAGCTTTGCAGGATCATCGAGGCGAACAGGTTCATGTGAATCCTCGTCACCCTTGGTTTTCTCAGTTTTCTATAAAGGAAAAGTAAACAAAGATAAAAAAAACTCGTGAAATTGTACTTAGGATAAAAATCACTCTGCTTCAACAATCCTACTCGAAATTGACAAAAGAGTCAGCACTTCCATTCTTCTCTTTGTTGCTGTTCTTTGGTGAGAGAAAAAGGGTTAGAAAATTAACCTTTTCTTGCGTTTTTCATTGTACTTTCATGACCATTTTTTATGAATCACACATACTCGTACTTTAAAGCTAATCTTGCCGAATGTTGCATGTCAAAGCTGAAGATGGCAATTTCGTAAAAAAGGTTTTTAATGGTGGTCAAAAATGTATCCTTTTTTGGTACGAGATAAGACTTCTCGCATTTCATTTGCTTATGTAAAGAAAATCTTATGATGGATCATAACGAATCATGTAACTCTCTCGACATAAAAAGCTTCAGAGAAGCCTGTTACGCATTTACGCTATTATAAAAGATTCATTCATGAGATATTTGGTTATAGTGAACCACGCTCACGATGGACACGTTTGCCACGTACCTGAAGTAGCAGAAGGTGGCGAGGGCGAACACCAGAACGATGAAAGACATCGAGTAGCCGACCATTTCCAGGACCCTGCTCATCTGAGCCACAAAAATCTTGATCTGAAAAAAAAAGGAATAAACTGCAAATGTACGAAATTCAACCACATGTACACAGATAACTTTTTGCCAAAAATAACATGTGCTTTTTTTAGGAACAGCTGCCAGAGTATTCAAAACAACAGCAATAGCTTCAGTTTTCACAAATTGTCTTGTTGTAACAATTTACATATTTCAGCAATAGAAACTCTTTTCTTTTTTGCGAAAGGTACGATTTCATCTCTGAATTGAGTTCTTTGTTTGATATATTGACAAAATGCATCAACTTGAGTTTGTACTTTCAAGGCCTGAAGGTCTTTAAAGATTTGGGCTTTTTCCTTCTACAATACCATCCAATCCACATTTTATGAGCAAGAAGGATAAAACAAAACTTTTTCACCAATGTGACGAAACACCGACAATTTTAGACGACCAGCAGTGCGAACTTTTTTGGCGCTTTCGCTGACATTTTGGTTGCCAGGTGCCCCCCAAAAATAAGGTAAGACAACTCTTTAAAATGAATCTAGACAGATTTTGAGGAAAATTACTAACTTATTCTCTTGGGATTTTCTCACTCACCCATCTAGACTCTTACGTTGCATGAATTATAACCACATAAGCAAGTGGTCAAGTGGCATTATATACCACAAAGTTTGCTGCATAACTTTCTGAAATTGGTCAGCAATTGCTTATTTTTTCTTGACCTTAGCCCAATCCCCAAGATGAGGTTCATGTAGTCTGGAAAAAGTAATCATATGATCATCTAGATATGTAGCACGAACTGCATGTCAAAACTGAAGGAAAATCTACGAAAATATGGTGATTAGCTTCGTAATTACAGAAAATCCTGACATTTGAAAAATCATACGCATACGATAAACTTTTTTCCCTGGGAAATGTCGACATTTTTCAATTGTACTCAACTGTGCCATGTGCGTCGGTCATGATGTTTTTATTGAATTTTGGTCTTAGAAAAGTTGGTAGTGTAAATAAATACTATTCAACTTAGTTTTCCTGGTGGGAGAAAAATCAATAAGCATTGCTGATGCAGGATGCCTCTATTTCCGTTTCCTGTAGCTTTCTTTTGTTACATGTTATGCATGTTGTCCTTGTAATTCTAGCTATGTTTTATAAGAGGTCTGCCTCCACCTCCTTCTCCCTCAAGTCCATCCTGATCAACATCGTCCAGAACGCCTGCTCCTGCGCCAGCATCAAGGACAACTGGGCCAAGTGCTTCTTCTGCCTTGTGATCTTGAGCTTGACATTTTACATGATTGCAGACTTGTTTCTGGAGAAAATCCCGCAGGTAAAGTAGATTTTTTTTAATATATAATATAATATTCAATGCTTTTTAATTTCAGCCTATTGAAGTACCAGACAATGTGTTCCAAATCCCACCTAGCGAAGTGATTCGCAATCTCAAAAAGGCCATTGGCTACACTGTAAGCATTTCATTTGCGGTTCTGGTATCTGTCATAAAAAGCATATTACCTTTTATTAGACGGCGAGTCCCAGAGAGGTTTGGCTGAAAGAGGTCAACGACAAGCTAAAAATGCCAAAATATGCCAAGCTAAGGCCATTGCTGGACCCACTCCGTAAAGGTTTTGGACATGAAGATCCAGAATTGATCCGGATTGTCAGGGAGAAATATTTAATAAAACCATCCAACCCTCGGGTTCCTTACAGACTTAACGTACCCTCGGGCTACGACAGCTCCATGGGTCAGGCGTTAAAAGTCAGGGAGATATTTAATGACATGGTAAGTACCTTTAAATTAGTTAATAATGATTTAATTACCCCTAATTTTGCGTTAGAAAAATGGATTTTTCATTGAATGCGGCGCCCTCGACGGGGAGACAAGGTCAAACACTCTGCTCTTGGAAAGAAAATTCGGCTGGCAGGGTGTATTAATAGAGGCTGATCCAGTTAATCTCATCAAGTGTTTGTAAGTGATTTGTAAAGAAACCTTCATTTCTTTGTTTACCTTTTATTTGCATTGAAATTCGTCGGAATGGAAAAATTCTCGGGAAAGCAAATACTCTACTTATCATATTTCTCAAGAGATTTTCCAGCTTCCAAGTAGGCATATTTTGGCATGTTTCTAAGACGAATCTGAAACCAACCGAATGGAAAAAGGAAGTACTCATATGCTTATGAAAATATTTCACGTATTTTTCAGAGATACAAACAGGAAGTCTTGGTTAGTTCCAGCTTGCTTGTCTACGAAAAAGTCCAACATGCATGTGAAATACAGAGCTTGGGGCAGCATTGGAGCTATCGTGGATCACAAGGTATTGTTAAAAAATCTAAGTCAACCTTCAATTGAGAGAGCACACATTATTATGGTAATTGTGAATGATAAGCTCGCTAATGTATTCGCTGCAATATATGGTGTTTATAGTCCCTAAAAATAGCCAAAAGCATCTCCCATAAGAGCCACATTGGTGATTGGAAAAAAGTACAAAAATCTGTAGAGTACACATAATTTTTTGTTTACAAATATTTTGCAGTCACTTCCGGTTGACAACAAAGAAATGCAGGATCCAAACAAGATCATAGAAGTCACGTGTATACCGTTCCATGCCATCATGATGGCTCTCAACAGGTTTGTTTACTTTTTTGTTGACTTTTCCACGTGACCGGAACAGGAAGTGGATTTTTTGCAGAACTTCCGTCGACTACTTCAGCCTTGACGTGGAGGGCAACGAATTGGATATACTGAAGACAATAGACTTCAATAAAGTCGAGATCAAGGCAAGTATTTTTAGATGCCTACATAAAAGTACAAGGGCTGATTTGATTAGGCTGTTTTGGAAAAGTCAGAAGGCCGGAAGAAATTAAAAATTGCAACAACTTTTCTTAGCCAAGTTCATTTTCCACCTGTCTAAGTTTTGAAACATCAGTAGTGAAAGCCAGTTGTCCACCGAAGTAAAATTTAGAAAGCAATTATGAAACCTAACAGAGAGGCCATGTAATCATTCAAAGTTGTTTTCGATCAAGCAAATGTTTTTGACCAGGCAGTACGATTGTCACAAAAACAACAAGAAAGTATTTGCACGAACTGACAGAGTTTAGTCTTTGCAGTACATTCTGCTCGAAGGGTCCATATCTTAGACAATAACACAATAACAGTAACAACAACAAAGTTTTTCCTGGGGAATTTATGGCAGCAGAAGAATCTCTCCGCCGCCCTCTGGAGAGAATACAATGGGATGTGTATGTTTCTGGTGTAATAAAATGTTGGTTTATTTACCGATGCTCCCATGGGACTTGTAAGCAAGGAGAAAGCCCAAGCAAAATATTAGATTATCTGCTATCTACAAGGAACCTTTAATGTTCAGTTGCTTTTTTCCATCACCTGGATTAAGATTCACTTTTGTTTGCAGAGCAACCAGACTGTGAAACTCGAATTTATGCCGTTTGTGGCGGAAATGCGACAGATTCGTGGGGTTTGGTGAAAAAAAGAGCAAATATATAACATGGCCAAATTGAGGCTATAACTTTTTTTTGGTGGAAGAGTACGATCTTTTTGCTTTATGGAGCGTAAACATCGATTGAAATCAAGTAGAAAACCAGCTTCTTTTTTACCAATGCCATCAAGGATTATTGTCCATTTTGTGGACAAATGCAAAATCAGTGTTACTATAACCTGATGCTATGGTTATTTTTAGTCATCTTTATACTTTGTGATTACGTGCGATTTTCCGGGCTTTTAGGTAGATTTTCGCGGTTGAAAAGTCAAAGAGCATCAAAGTGCAAACTGAAAATGGCAACCGCCATGGGATTTCCCAGAATTTTATTTATTTTATCATTTTTTTGATGATTTCAGGTGATCTCTGCGGAATTTTCCCACTCGGCTGAAAGCGACAATTCGGCGGACGGACTCAAATCTTACATGGAAAATCAAGGCTACAGAGTCCACAGCATTGTCACTCATCCAGCAAATCTTGCCAATGACTTTATCTTTGTCAAAAATGACTTACAGATCCCGGATCACCCAGAGTGAAAGCCTCCCAAAAAAACATGGTTGGCAACATATAAATAAATATAATGATGCTTTCATGCCCCAGATCAAAGCTTCCCATACAAATGCATATTGGATTTATCAAACCTAATCTTTGATATTTATCTGCATTAGTTTATTATGAAAATGATATGGATACATATTTTTCCCGCCATTCACTAAAACAAAACCGTCGTAAGTACTTTTAATTGGTTTTTGTAGGATTAAAGAATTAAGTCGAGCTAATCTCCTTAATTAACGGTGGCAATACCTTGGCTCCAGAATCGCCGCTTGGACACTCCGGCTTTTGATTCAGGTCAGCCATGATCTTCTGCGTCGAGGCCGTCCAGCAGAGGCTGTAGTTGGTCCAGCCCACCAGGTTCTCAGGGTTCGAGGTCGCGTTCACCCCGGCCTCGGCCTCCATCAGGCTGCCGTCCTCGTTGATCAGGGGACAGGAGAACCACGTCCCGTCCTCCAGGCATTGTCGAAACACCGATTCTGGATGCAACCAGTGGGGATTAAAACAATTCTACTTAATCCGGAGTTAACTTACTCTCTTCGTCGAGCCCGGGAACACCTTCGGGACAGCGTTGCCAGACTTTTTCTCCGGCTCGAGTTCGAGGCCAGCAGAGGTACGAGTCGAAAACCATCGGGCAGTAGAGGCCGCCATCTTCGATTTCGTCCGAAAAATCTGTGAAATTGGATAGGAGTATCAAGGTACGAGCTCATGAATTAATTGTACTGCCATAGAAATATCAATTATTTGGGGGAAAATGAGACTGAATAGCTCAATAGTTTTGTGGAGGCGAAATCATGGGGAAAAGTTTTGTGATACTTGATACTGTTAATAGAGAGTTGAGCATGGTTCATCGTTAATTTAATTTTGGTAGATATTTTCATATCAATTTTGTGAAATTACTTTAATGAGATAATTGCGCTAAATTGGGCTAAAATTGTGGGCAGCAGTTGGTATTGTATAATTTATTTGCGGTCTGAAAAATTGTTCGAAAAATTACCATATGCCCCAAAATATTTGTAAGCTTTTTTAAAGGAACCAAATTTAATTTTGAAACAAGAGAGAGGAAGGAATGACTCCTAGTTTTCTTGACAAAATGGAATGAAATATTTGCCACGTTTTCTTGGGCACTAAAAATAGAACCAAAAATCTTGTCTAGCTTTGAAGTTTTCTATCGCCATCATTTCAATTGGATTTTCCAATCGACTTTTGGACACATAAAAGTATATTTTTTCTAAACTTTGAAGTTGAAGGTAACGACAGTTTTTGAAGGCCCTTTTCCCTGCGGCTATTTTTTTGGCGAAGGGTGGAATAAATTAAACTTTGTTTTGTAGAGGATATCGTGATTTGCCAGAGGCTATTTTTGCTCGAATCTCATCAATGTGCAATCTCAGTTGACCTACCGGAAGTGACATTGGCATTGTCAGCAACCTCCGAGGCCGTGTCGTTGTTGGAGAAGTTGCTGTTCCAGTTGTTGAAGAAGGTGATGGCGTGCTGGGGGCAAGACCCGACTCCATACGAGGGGGCCGGGGTTGCCGTTGGCATACCCTTGGGCGTAGCCGTCGAAATTGCAATTATCGTTAGCGTCGTTGACATTGTCCAACCTGAAGTCCATCAGGAAAAAAATGAAAGAAATGTCAAAAATGCATCAAGGTTAGCTTGGTGACGTCAAGATTCTTGAAAATTAGGTTTTGGTTGCCATGACAGTGATTTCACAGGTTTTTTTTGCTGGAAAAAATGTTACCTTTTTAGAAGAAGCTTGATGATGATATTTGATCACTCATTTTTAGAAATATCTTATAATTCACTCAGGTTGGTTAAAACGGTTAAAAGTTATTTTCTCACTACAATGCACTATACTCGGAATTTTGTACGCAAGGTCTTCTCACATGAACCGACAATGGCGAACTGATTCACCGGCGACTGGATTTTCGAGGTCGCGAGCGAGGCCGAGTTGAGGCCGCTGCGTTTATTCACTAAATAATGCTTCCTCTGCGAGAAATGGCTGGCAGTCGCCGTCTATAACCTCTTCAAAAGTTTCTCTTTTTTTCAGTCAAACTCAAACCTATCTGATTTTTGATAGAGAAGATAAGATAAAAAACTTATGAAACAAGTACGCTTGCAATCCTTTTCTGTTACAAAAGCATTTAATGCCTTTTGTCGTTATTGTAAAATCTTTGATGCGTTTTCGATGTATTTTCAATTTTTCATATGACATTGTTAAAATTAAAAAATGATAGATACAGAATACATTAAAATCATTTGGAGTCTCAGAGTCTGGAAGAACATTTTTGGTTAATCTGTGTCACTGCAAGTGGCCGCATCGGAGTAGCAGCCAGACGAATGCTCGTCAGGGTCAACGTAGAAGAAGTTTGGCGCGGAGGCTGTATGGGGCATCGACTGCAACCGGAAGTGAGCTTTTCGCACCTGCAAAATAGAAACCGGAAGTCAGCAAAAACCACGTGACCACCACCCAAAACACTCACCCCGTCGAGGCCGTCTGTGTCCTCGTCCTCGGAGTTGTTGTTGCACAAGCTGTTCTGGCAAAAGTCACCCGAGTTCTCCATCCACTCAGTCCTGGAAAATAAAAATCACAGAGACTAAAATAACTTTTCTACCGAGGTGGCGTGGTGGTATCGGAGAATTGAAAATCAATTGTTGATGATAAATCAATTCGAAAAAATGGCAATATTGACAACTTCAAGCGGTTTTTTTTGAAAAACCGTGATCTCTTTTAAAGCCACTAAGTGTACCGAAAATAATGAATTTCCAATATAAAACTCGTAGATGAAAATTAGAAGTTGAAAACTCGGTCATTGGTAGTCGAGGCTTAAATAATAGGATTTGGAATGCTTCTATATATCCGTGATAAAGTATTAATGTGGTCATAATGTTTTTCAATCTCATCATACAACATCATCGTAATCGAATAAGCGACAAAAAATTGTACTTTTTTATTGTCGATCTTAGAATTCGCCCCGAAATTATGCCCCTTGTACTTGGCCGGGTCTTTCGTAAGACCGAAAAATATTGCCATGGTAGAACGTGACAATCAGGAAAAAAGGCCGCGAAGCTAAAAATTACCTCTCTGTTTTGTTAGGCACATCGTTGGCCTTCATAGATAAATATTAAATATCCAATATTCCATTCATAAAAAAATTCCTGGTCCTCTACAAAACTATTGCAAACAATTTTAAACTTCCGGCATGCTGAAAAACAAAGTTGTGTATTTTTTTCATGAAATCATCATGAAAGAATTTTTTTACCAACCTCAAGGCCAAGTTGAACATGGAGAAGGCGGGATCGCCGGTGACCTCCTTCGTTATGTTCAAGAACGGCGGCAACTTCTGCTTCAGCAAGTCCGTCGGCAACGTCGTGAAAGTCTCCAAGAGCATCAACCCCTTGCATCTCGGATGGCACGGATCCCTGAAAAAGTACAAAAATCATTCATATTTTCACGGATTTCTTTTGGCTTGAAAGTTTTGACGTACTTACTACACCTATGCTAATTCTGGTTGCTTTTTAGCACAGTTTCTCTGACTTTAATCAAGTCTGCATACATCAAGAGAGAGTCGAATTTAGAACTCGAACAACTCATTGTAACACAGGTGTTTGGTCTTGTGGTAAGCTGTTTCTTTGAGTGTAGAGTGGCTGGGATACCGAAAGCAAAACAAGGCCAAGAATTTGTACGGAACTTTTTCACATAGGGGCGAGAAGGAGAAGACTGAAATTCCAGAATTGTTAAACAGGCATAGACATGGCGGTCTTACATAAAATCTACTGAGAAAAATAATTTTGGAAAAGTATGACGAACCTAAGCATTTATCTTCATCAGTAGCAATTAGAAAACCTGTTTGATCCTTTGGTAAGAGCTTGATCTGGTTCTGCAAAAACTTTTTATGGCAAAGAAAAATCGCCTCTTTTCATTAACGGGAGTACAAAACAACACCGATTTTCACAGAAAGAACTTATTTTTCATGGTACGAGTACACAGTCAGTAGATATGTCTTCCTTAGCTGACATAAGGTTTCAGTTCATTAACGTATTACAATAACGACAAGAAAACTAGCACTGACAGCAACGCGATTACTTGCAGAAAGATCCTACTTGTTCAATTCTATCGACAGAAAATGCGTGTCTACCCAAATCCAAATATGTTAATTATTTATCTGCATGAACATTGCCTAACCTAGCCATAGTACAAATGGAAATCAATAAAAGACTTCCCCCTAGGCCAGGGGCTTCTGTATGCCGCCAAAACAAACATTGTCGCAATTTGGTTTGGTTTACCGATAGATATCCAGTTGATATTGCTGGTGGTTAAACAGGAAACAACGACGAGTCTTGTAAATCGGCAAGCGTTTGCCGTCGACATGGTGGAGAAGGTAATCGTAATCTTTGCGTGACACCGGAGTCTTGACTTCGATTGTTTGTCCCTTTTTCTCTGGCCTCCGAATCGTGCAAGTATAAGTCCAGCGTCCTTGCCGACCTCGCTTCCTCAGCCTCGACTGCGCGTAGCCGTCGCTGGCCTTCGTCTGAAAATAGTAGATTGCAAAATGTATTATGCTATTTTCGACAGAATTATTGTTTTGCAAGGCCTAATAATCACCTGCTGAAGGTAATGGTGGACCACTTCGAAATCGGTGAACTTGGGGAAGGACGAGTCCGGCGGCAAGGGGCCGGAGACGTAGAACTTGACCTTCTTGGAGTTAGCCTTGAATCTGTCGCCGCAGTCGATCCCGATCCTCTTGACCACGACGTCAACCAGATGTTTAAGCTGCGAAAAATTAGAAAGCTGTATCTGAAGTCCCACGGGTGTATATTATTGTGTTACGTAAGCATTCTCTCTTCTACAAGTCTGGGAATCCAAATTAAATATCTTCCCATTTTCTGCTCAAGATCGCCATTGTCCGAGACGTCAAAAAGGAAGAATAACCGAAAGTACAGAAATAAAAAAATCTCGTATCAATGCCAGGAAAATAATTACATTTTACAAAGATGCACCGAGAATGCAACAACATGAATACTAACAGCCTCATTATCTAAACCCTCACAGACCTTATTTAATTACATCCTGTTCCTAATTTGATCAGGTTTTTAGGCTAGACAATAATGATTTATTATTATTTTTCGGGTGTAAAAAACACCCACTTGTCTACATAAAAAAGAACTCCTACGGAAAACTAAGAACTTACGTCGATAAGAATCTTTTCAAAGCCCACGCAATTTTTGAGAGACAATACAATATAACGGTCAAGTTCTGCGCAACCGAGCGAAAGCTCTATTTTCATCTTAAATTGATACATTTTGCTCTCACGAAAAGGATTTGAAAGCGTGTTGCTGGTTGCAATCGTCGAAAACGTGCATTTTGCAACCACATTTTACGAATTTTGTACCGTACCTTGGTGTCGAAGTCTGCTCTGTTGTCCACAATGTCAACATAGGGATGTTCAGACCAAGCTTCCATTGCTTTGTGATCTCTTTCCCTTGCCAATTCGAGTCCTTCAAATCTGGCTGAATGGTCATCAAGTGAATAGAAGTCCTCTGCACCATTGGCAGCCGACACCATATGGACCACATGATCGTACCTAAACGTAAACAAAAATGTAAACAAAACCACGTGGGTGGATGTTTACCTTTTTGGGTTGACTAACCTGTCCTCGCACATACTCTCCTCCTGCATCTTGAGCTTCTCCAGGAGTAGGACCCACTGATCATGTTCGATGTACGCCGACGCGTCCATAAGACCACGGTCGCAGATGACAAGGCAGTTCTAAATAGAATGACAATTGAATTTCTAATCTCTTTTTTCCTTGTGTGAGAACAAAACGTTAAGCTCGAGATTTACGATTTTCCTCCTGCTAACACCTTTAACATTTGCAGAAAATCGAATTATAGGCATCAATAGAGCCAAAGGGAAGTACTTTCTGTATCTTCTTGAAAAAGAATTTCGCAAAAAAAAGAGTCCCAATCACAGCTTTTGATCAGATTATCCGTCACGATGTGTCTGTGTAATTTGCGAAGAGAAATCCTTAATCTTAATCGCATTAAGCCATTCGATCCACTCCTACTCACTGAAGTCGCCAGAAAATTGCTGAAAAGTCGTGCGATTTTGACGAGCCAATAAAAAACCCGTGAAATTGTTAAGGAGGCGATTTTTTCGTACTCTCACTGGCAAAACCTTTTAGCGCAACTAAAATTAAGCAGGTATCTATCTTCAAGACACACGGCTCAAGAGCACTCTAAAAAGTATTTTAGCGATTACAAAACTGGCTAATTTTAATTTTAAGGAAAATATAATGATGTATTTTGGTACCTGATCACTCTTGGAGGCCATGGTAAAGTATGTTTCTTCAAGGGCGATCATAGTCTTGATCAGGTTCTCCTAAAAATCGCTTTGATCAAAGATCGTGATCCAACCAAAAGATCTTTGCTGGTGATCTTACTTGAAAATCAAAGACCTGCTCCTCGCTCAGCTCGCCGAACGCGATGCCGCCCGACATCAGGACCGTGGCGGTCTCCGGCACCCGGTATACTTTCCATCCCAGATTTTCAAAGAATGTCGCCAGTTCAGCCTGAATTAAGAGAGTTACGATAGCTTAGCATAAAAACTTGTGAAATGATAAAGGGTTTTAACCTGTCCGGTGGTTTTGCCTCCACATGGTCCGCCGGTTAAGACCAACTTGTAAACTCGTCTTGACGGATGCTCACCCTGAAATGGAAATTGTAGAACGTATTCTTCCTCATTCTATTTTCAGCAAAAAGCAGTTCTTTGGCAAATCTCTGGGATTATGAAACGTCTCCGTCTACGAATTCAAATTGAAGAAAAATATGAAGTTTTTTGACGAGGAGAAGATACTTTTTGCTATGTGAAAGGTGAACGAAAACTTCGAGAGAATCGAGATTCATGCAAAGTTTGCGTTTGTATCGTCGACTCGAGTCTATTTGATTTGCTGCCACATGAAAATCTCTTTCGCAAATTGAAAATGGAAGAAGGAGACCACTTTTTTCGTTCGTAGAATCCTTGACAAGTTAATAGAGAAACCAAGATTTGTGGAGATTTTCCTAGCCACAATTTTGAATTTCGCGAGACAAGACAAGGCCATTTTGTACTGTACTCTCACCTGCAGCAGGGTCTCAGGGCACGGCTTGACGTCCTCATGCAATTCCTTCATTTTTCTTCTTCTTGGATTCTGTTTCTTTTTTGGTTAGCAAAGTTGTAGAAAAATATATCGTCTCTCTTTCGTTCCAGGTACTTGGTTATGGAAAAACACACGGAATGTTTTGTTCAAGATCACCAATCCTGTGACCTCGGATCAACTGACTTTCGAAGTTTCGAGAGTCAAGTTAGAGGAGATCACGGAGGAGGAGGAGGAAGAAATCGAGGTCGATTTCTTGCTCAGGCTGAAGCCGACGACGTCCTCGTCGCCGTAGTCGTGGTCAAATTTCGTGTGGTCTCCAGTTACAGCTCCCGTTTGACGATGTTGTACTGCAGTTAGCAGCGTATGCATTCTCCGATTCAAAAATGACGCCTCACTCTTACTCCTTAACCTTACTGATGACGGATTTTCCGGGATGATTTCGTTGTTAGAATTGAAATGTCACTCCAAGGATTGGTCACCTATGACAAGTAATCGAGATTTCAGCCTGCTTTCTCGTCCATGATGTCATTTTTTGCTTTCTAAAATTTTGTTTTGTTTACCTTTTTAAAAACAAGATTTTCAGTTCACTCGCAATTTTTCCCTTAACAATAACAGTTATTGTCGGAAGATTTAAAAGTCGTAGACCCGCTGTCCCGTAATAAGATTCTCATTAATTAAAAGCGTAACCAGAGCATAAAGTTTGAAAAAGCAGAAAACGCCAAAATAAATACGGGGGACTTTTCCAGCAGAATCCAGAATAAAAGTTTGCTCGCTTCTCTTGCCCAAGGGAAGTCAAATGTTTACCGAAAACTTTTGAGTTTTGTCTCTCCTTACCTCGGCTCAAAATTGAAGGGAAACGCTTGACAATTGTCTAGGATTGTTTTCACTCTGTTAGCTTTTTTATGATCTTAGTAAAATCTAGACTGTCCTTAGGTTTTAAAGGCCAGATCAAGTCTGAGCCCAGGTGACTTTCGAGCTGACCTTCTTATAGAAGTTAACAACAACAATAGCTGCAGCCAAAACAGGGTACGATCAACCTAAGCGTTCCGGTTTGTAAAACAAGGACATGAGCTGAATAGGCTAGAATCACTGCCTGTAAAACAGTGAACAGCCTGTACGCCGACGAAGGCAAAATTCAAATCATGTGCTGCTTTCACGAGTTTTTTTTTATTTACGTTATTTGAGTCACAAAAAAGTCACATGCACTTGTTGTATTTGTAGTGCTAAATACAGGATTTTGAAATATCCTAAGCACAATATGACTAATACAGGTATCAAATTTCAAGAAATCATTTGGTGGACACAATTTACAGAAAGGTTTATTTAGGCTTTTTGTTCCTCGATTACCAAAATAAAATAAATAGTTTAGTCCGTCATAAATCTTGTGCATTTTCACAAAAATAACAGTTGCTGGAAAATAAAAAATATGCAAATATTTCGTGGAACAATCAAAATGCGAGGAATCAACGATTCGTTGGATTTGAAAAGAACGATTTGAAATCTATGAAATTTAAGTCATCATCTGCGTTATAACTCAGGACTCAAAACTATGCATCCTGTGGCCACAGAATTACCCCCACCCACGACAATAGATTTATCAC
>JAAUYL010013589.1_pt1 | contig 24432 bp, 21 predicted proteins | sample 7278011 | NCBI WGS metagenome assembly JAAUYL01 (sample SAMN14350225, study PRJNA611818) | marine sediment metagenome | isolation source: surface marine sediment (1.8m) | place: French Polynesia: Moorea | collected 2018-08
CTCAAGAGAAACTATAACGTTATAAATTTTTTGTAGGAAACTCATCGGTATACTAAGTCGGATACAAAAAGGGAAAAGGCAAATAAATAATTATTTCCTCCAATGAAGACTTAAGTAGACAGACTATTATGATGTACTCAAGAGAAACTATAACGTTATAAATTTTTTGTGGGAAACTTATAGGTAGGCTAAGTCGTACAGCAACAGGGAAAAGGCAAATAAATAATTATTTATTCCCAGAATAATTAACTAGAAAGACTACTATGATGTACTCAAGAAAAACTATAACGTTATAGATTTTTTGTGGGAAACTTCTAGATAGACTAAGTCGCACAGAAACAGGGAAAAGGCAAATAAATCATGCCTGAAATTCTAACTAAACCTTATTTTATCTTCCTAATTCCTTATACTACTGAATACTGAACAAAATAGTAAAGCGAATTAAACCTAAAATCTTTAGACAAAGGAAAAAGAGAGATAAATCATTCCTGAAATTTTAACTAAACCTTATTTTATCTTCCCAATTTCCTCAAAATATATGAATATTGCAGATTATTATCGACAATTAGGGCTAAACTTAGGAGCTACTTTAGGAGAAGTAAAAGCTTCTTATCGACGACTAGCAAGAATGTATCACCCAGATGTTAACCCAAAAGATCGGCAAGCTAAAGATAAGTTTATTGCAGTAACAGAAGCTTACAAAATTTTGGTGAAGATTACTCCTGCTCAAACTGAATTAGCATACAATTCCACTCCCACATCAACAACTAATAAAAATTCAAAATCAGAAACTGTATCTTCACAAACTACAGCTCCAAGACCAACAAAAGTTAGGGTAAATCCTAAACAAGAACAAGATAAAAATCAATCTCATACCTCAGAAGTAGAAAACCAACTTAAACAAAATTATTATTTACAATTAAAGCAGTTATTAAAATATAAGAGATATCCTCTGGCTATTACTCTAGTAGAAGGTTTAGCCCAGAGAATGCCTCAAGATTGGGAAGTGCGACAGTGGCAAGCGATCGCCTATCAACGTTGGGCACGTCACCTCATTAGTGAAAGAAAACTAGATAAGGCCAGAAACTATCTGAAGAAAGCACTCAAAACAGACCCCCAAAACCGCGCTCTCTGGGCGGAAGTAGAACATGATTTTCGTCAATTGGAAAAGATTTATTGATTATTTGTAGATTTGATTCATAATTGTCAGTATAGAAGGGAACAGGGAATACCGGTCTGACCCCGCGTCGGCGCAAAACGCAAGGGAATGCGCACTAAGAGAGGGAATAGGGAACAGTTGGAAAAACATTTCCTGGTCTAAGATTTATTATCAGTCTATGTACTAACCAATTCTTTATCAGCCACAGTTATAAAAAATTACTTGAAAATTTAGCGGAGGTAAGGAACATATTAAGAGCTTAACTAGGAACATAAAATATATAGTAGATTCAGTAATTAATGTGGTACAACTGACAGGGTAAATATTTTTTGCTTATTTCCCATCCTATTCCCTAAAACTATGACAGACATAAATCAAGAATTCCAAACAGCTCTCAAATTGCAAAAAGAGGGAAAGTTACAAGAAGCAGAATCAAGATATATAAACATACTAAAATCTGATAGTAATCATGTAGCTTCCCTAATTAACCTCGGTTTAATAGAGCAAGGCAAAGGCAAACTAGATGAAGCAACTCAATTTTATAAATATGCTTTTTCCATAGATTCAAATAATATATCCCTACTGTATCTTTTAGCTAGAATTACACAAGAGCTAAACCAATTAAATGAAGCTATTACCTACTGGCAAAAATTAGTAGAACTTAAACCAGATTCCGCTTTAGAATTTTATGGAAATATTGGTAATAGCTTAGTTCAGCAAGGTAGATTTGACGAAGCACTAAATTATTTTCGTCGTGCCCTAGAAATATCACCCAAGAGTTTTCAAGCTCATCAAGCGATCGGTAATTTACTGATTAGACAAAATCAACTTTTGGCAGCTAAATCGGAATTTAGTCAAGCACTACAAATTAATCCTAATTATCAAACTGCAAAAGTTTGGTTTACTTTAGTTGATAAGTTACTCAAGGGAGAAAATCCAGTTTCATTCAATTATCAAAACACCCCCATAAAATTTGAAATAACAGGCAAAAATCTAGCAGTAGAAATTGCCAATGTTGGTGGAAATTTTTATGAATTAGCGGAGTTAGAGTTTATCCGGCAGAATCTAAAATCATCAAATCCAGTGATTGTTGATATTGGAGCAAATACAGGGAATCATTTAGTTTACTTTGCTAAAATTATCCAGGCAGCAAAAGTAATTCCCATAGAATTTCATCCAGAAATTATTGCAGCGTTGAAGAAGCACATCTCAATTAATCAAGTTGGTAATGTTGACTTATCTAAATTAGGTTATGCTATTGGCAAAAATCGTGGTACATCTTTTATAAAAGAACATCCTGCTAAAGATTTATGTTTAACAGAAATCGGCGATAACATTATTAATGGTAAAGAAGTAGTAGTTGTGACTTTAGATGGATTAATTCAAGAAAAAATAGACTTCATCAAAGTTGATGTACAAGGTACAGAAATAGACGCTTTAGCAGGAGCAAAAAATTTGATATCTAGTTATCAACCTGATATGCTAGTTGAAGTTGCCAAAAATCATATTAAAGACTTTCGGAATTTTTTAGCAACAGTCAGATATCAAACTGTTAAGGCGTTTGATCATGGAAGATATGTCAACTTTTATATTGAACATAGTAACTAAAAGTGATATTTGGATTTGCTACAAGTATAGTGTATGGTAGTCTAAGTATATAAGTAGTTATGCCAAATTAATTACCGAAAAATTGTGGTCACTAGCCTCCCTTTTTAAAGGGATAAAAAAAAGAGACTATTCCTTATGTCAATATGTCAATCCCGATGCTTTCCTACGGAATGCTGCGCAAACAGCTAGAGGTACTGATAACTGATAACTGAAATGACACATACTGTAAGGCTGAAAAGCCTATATTGAAAAAATCAAACGGAATAAATAATGGTAATCAATTTTGCCTAGGTACTTAGAGCTGATTTATTAAAGTAAATACTAAGAGACTAAGTTGCTTGTTAGATACTGTTTGTTAAAGGAATCTTAAATCAAGGCTTAGAGTTAGTTAGGTGGCAATACTTATGCTGAGTAACCAAACTTTTAACTGTTCGCCGTTCGCCTGAACCCACTGAACATATCGAATATTAAACACTCTAGTTGTATGAATATTGGCTTGTGTATTTACTCTCTTAGCCTAGATTTTACCGAAAAATTAAGGTATAAAGCCTCTCCATTCATGCAGAAAAAGCGGTCGTTTCGCGAAGAGACTTAAATTGCTGAGATTTCCGTAGGATGGGATACTTAGGAAACCTAGCCATATCCAATCGACCAAGAGAAGAAAAAAATTTCTTTTAACCAATCCTATCTGTTATAAGAAGAGGTAATAATTAATTATTAATGATTAATTGTAGAAAACTTACGGCATTCGAGGTTCAATGTTTCTGAAAGTCAAGTAAAATAAAAGTTTTCCTGGAGAATACTGCGCAAACAGCTAAGTTAAGGAATCAGCTCTTAGCATTCGTATTTGGATTGTATAGAAAATATCTGGGAAAAAAGCAACAGAGAGAAAAGTTTTAAACTTGTTATCTAGATTTTGGATTTTTTACAAATCATTTAGTATTTCTATATCTGAGTAAATCAGACAAAAATCATAGCTATAATTTGCTTTATGTTTTTCTCTAATTTACTACTTCTAGATTATTTTCTAAGCTTAACTTCGATTACTATATGTAAATGTAGACAATAAACTAATGCAAAACTTAATTATCTGGCTAATAATATTTATAGTCAGTTTGTTCGTTCTAATCAAAGCCTCTGACTTCTTTACAGATGCAGCAGAAAAAATAGGTATATCTTTAGGAATTTCTCCTTTTTTAGTAGGGGTGACAATAGTATCAGTAGGAACATCTTTACCAGAGTTAGTATCTTCTATTATAGCAGTAAATCAAAACTCCTCTGAAATTGTTTTTGGTAATGTTGTTGGTTCCAATATTGCTAATATTTTCTTGATTATTGGTACTGCATCATTGATAAGCAGTCCTTTAAGAATACAATATGAACTAATTAATGTAGATTTACCACTATTTGTTGGTTCAGCTTTTTTATTAAGTTTAACAGTTTTAGATAATAACTTTTCTATAAATGAAGCTATTATCTGTATTTTGGGATATGTTGTGTACGTTTTTTATACAATTAGTAGCGGTAAAGAAGAACAGCAGTCAGGAAGCATCAATAGGTCAAAAAAAAGTTTTCCACTCAAACAAATACTAATTGTGATTTTTAGTTCATTATTTGTCTTTTTGGGCGCTACTTATACAATTGAATCTGTTACTAAAATCTCCGAAATATTGGATATTGCTAAAGGGTTAATTGCTTTAAGTGCAGTCGCCCTTGGTACATCATTGCCAGAACTAATAGTTACCATTTCTGCTGCTAGAAAAGGAAACCCAGAAATAGCAATAGGAAATGTTTTGGGTTCTAATATTTTTAACTCATTAATGGTCATGGGAATACCAAGATTGATAGGTAACTTAGAAATTCCTGATGATGTTATTGGTAGTGGGTTATTAGTTTTATTAGTGGGAACAATTTTATTCTTTTTTGTCACTCAAGATAAGCAGGTAACTCGTTGGGAAGGATTAATATTTTTCATATTTTATGGATGGTTTATTGGCAACATCTTTGGGTTTGTTTGAAATCCTCCGAACCCCCAATACTTGACTTTGTAATTCCTGCAATAATAGGGAGTAATATAAAATTCAGTTATATAGTAATTACAAAATTACTTTACTCTTAATCAGATATTCTATTGAATACGAATTAATGATTCAATAGTTCAAATCCATTCTTTATCCTAATATAGCAGTCGAAGCAAAGATTAGGACATTTCTAAATCCTGAAACCCTTTGACAGTTTACTATTCTCCCTATTTACTATTCCCTAGTGCGTAGCGCTATACCACAATACCAGTTTGAAAAAAAAATACTGCAAGAAGGTGCGTCTAGATCGCAGAGGCTTATAGAAAATTTAAAAAAGGTCGTTAAAGTAAAAAAGGGAATAGGAAAAATCCTTGCTATTTATTTGATTTTCCTACATGGTAAAATCCTGGTTTTCCCTAACTACAAAAAAAAGTTAATCTAGCATTATTTTTTCAAACTGGTATTAAAAAGAAATGCGGTTCAGTTAAGGATTTTTTTTGCAGTTGTGTAATCTAAAAAACTCATCTAATGGTTCAATACCTTATGAGTTTTGGTATTGTCAGAACTGTATTGGCTAAAAAAAAGCTTCTCCAATTCATTTTACCTGAAAATTGGGTTTAAAGCCTCCCCCTTGTAGGGGGACTTTAAAATATGTTTTTCCGTGATAAATATGCTATAGTATTGTTAGTTTATTGCGTTAGATAATGAAAGCTAGATTTAAGTATCGTATCTATCCAACACAAGGACAAAAACACCAATTAGCAAAACTATTTGGCTGTGTCCGTGTGGTTTGGAATGATAGTCTGGCTTTCTGTCAAAAACAATATAAATTAGGGGAGAAGAAACCTGACTTATCTAAACTACAAAAACAGTTTATCACATCTGCTAAAAAAACTGAAGACAGAGAGTGGTTATCAGAAGTTTCTGCTATACCATTGCAACAATCTTTAAATGATTTAAACCAAGCTTATCAAAACTTTTTCAAATCAACTAAAGGTGAGAGAAAAGGTAGACCTATTAAACCTCCTAAATTTAAAAACCGGAAGTCAAAGCAAACTGCTAGATTTACAAAAGGAGGGTTTAAGGTTGGTCAGCATAAAGTATATTTAGCTAAAATAGGAAAGCTCAAGATTATTTGGTCTAGAGAGTTACCTACTACTCCATCGTCAGTAACAGTTATCAAAGATTCAGCCAATAGATATTTTCTAAGTTTTGTAGTAGAAATACAACCTGAAATCTTGCCTAAAATTGATAGTTCAGTGGGTATAGATTTAGGAATTAAAACTTTTGCTACTTTGAGCGATGGTACAAAAATTGATGCACCACAACCCTTAAAGAAAAGGATTAGTAAGTACAGGAAGTTAACCAAATCATTATCTAAGAAAACCTTCGGTTCTAAACGATATGAAAAGGCACGGCTGAGAATAGCAAAATTTCAGGCCAAACTGAAAGATACTAGAACCGATTTTATGCATAAATTATCCACTGAAATAATTCGTGATAACCAAACAATTGTTTTAGAGGATTTAAACGTTTCTGGTATGGTTAAAAACCGGAAATTATCCAGAGCAATTTCTGATGCGCGGTTGGCGACAATTTAGAACCTTACTAGAAGGAAAAGCTCTAAAATATGGTCGTCAATTTAGAGTAATTAGTCGTTGGGAAGCAACTTCTCAAATTTGTTCAAATTGTGGCTTTAAAGGTGGAAAATTAGACCTTTCAATTAGGGAGTGGCAGTGTTTGAACTGTGGCGCAAAACACGATCGCGATCTAAACGCAGCCATAAATATATTAGTCGCGGGTGGGCAATCCGAGACATTAAACGGACGTGGAGGCCAGCGTAAGACTACCGTCAAGGCAGCAGCAGCCTGTGAAGCGTCAACCCGCCGAGGAACCTAGGTTCGGCAGGAATCCCCGCGCCTTTTAGGCCGGGGAGGATGTCAAACAGCTATCTCTATCATTTTTATATTTTTTTCAATATTTCTTCCTTCTTCCCTCTGACCTACGGACTTTGTATGCAACTACCATTTGCAACAAACATTTATTAAATTGGTATAACTCCTAACTCCTGAGCGAATAGCTAGTCTGACCAAGAATATCGTAGAACCAATTTTCCATACGATTTCCATAAACTTGAATAGAATATTCAGCTTCCGCTTGTTGCCGACAAGCTAAACGATCGAGTTTGTCAAGATTGTTAATTGCTTTTACCAATTCTACTAGATTACCAGACTCAACTAGCCAACCTGTTTGGCCGTGACGCACTATTTCAGCAGGGCCTCCCCTATTATAGGTAATTACAGGCACACCACAAGCCAATGATTGAATGGCAGTCATGCCAAATGCTTCACTCCATCGATGGGTCATTAGATACCCTCGACTACGCCGCAGCACTAACTGCATTTCCCTAACTGGCAGAAACCCTAAATATTCTACTGGCGCATCAAGATAATTTTGCTGGATACTCTCCCAGTAAGACTTATCCTGAAGCAAACCCATTATTTTCAAAGGGATACCAGTATTTTTTGCAGCTTCAACAGCATCCTCCAATCCTTTTTCAGGAGAAATACGCGCTATCCAAACTAAGTAGTCATCTGGTTTGTCACAATATTGGTAATCTTTTAAGTCAATACCATTTCCCACAATTCGACATCTACTAGCAAAGGGGAAAGTTTCTGCCTGAGCTTTTGTATAAACAGCAATAGTACCAGGAAAACGAATGCTGATTTTTTCCAGAATCTCATCCATTACCTTTGAGAGAGACCCCATACTTACTAGATGAGCAACGGGAATATTTATAAATGGAGATAAATAAAAGGGAAGCCAGTCATAAGCAAAGTTAACAATCAAATGGTAATTACTTTGCTCTTTTCCAATAAACTCCCACATTCTTGTCAGTATTGAGTTAGAGATTATGAGAATTTGAGTATCGCGATTTAATTGCTGCATGCTAGTTTGCAGTTCTCCAGTAATTTCAATTATTGGACAATCCACTTCAGTTGTAGAACCCTCTGGTGCAAGTATATCTACCTTGTGTCCTCTGAGAATCATTTCGCGGGCAAGATTTTGTAATATGAATTCGACCCCACCTCCAATACCTGAACCAATAGCTCCAACAGGTGTAGAAGCAAATAATAATCGTAAGGGGTTAAATTGAGCAGCTACCATTTTTTTGCCTAAATTATCAAAGGGAACATAAAACCTACATTCCCCACAACAAAATGTAGTATAGAAGAAGGAGTCAGGAGACAGGAGACAGGAGACAGAATTTTAGAAGAAAATCATAGCTGCCGTGATTGAGTCATTAATCAAACAAGTATTTATGCGTAAATTTTTTGCTCGGAATTTGATCGACGAAAAAAGTAATTGAGATGATTTGCATAGTATAAATACTTACAAAGCTACGGATTAACATACTACTTTTAATGTTACAAAATGACGTGCGGAATGTGGGATAAAACAGACAAGAAAATCATTGAGCAACATTGGGGTCTGAGTCAAATTAGAAAAACCCAGGTTGTATCAAGCTCTCAATATATTAAATTAATCCTATTCCTTCAGAGATTAAGGAATATTTTATAGATAGATTCTTATTTAAATACTTCACCCCCATTTAATAACATCTGGTTGTTATTAAATGGGGGTGAAATACTTCTAGAAAATGTGATTGTAGCGTTTGAAAAAAATATTTCACAGTAGCTGCATCATCTAAATAAAAAGAATATTCGTTGCCAAAACCCTTAGAAAAATACCAATTAATTAGTAATTTTCCATCAGAACTCAGAAGTTTATGAAACTCAATTAACTGTGATATTGGGTCTGGTAAATGTTCCATGACATCAAAACACATAATTGTGTAAAATGAGTTCAATTTTAAATTTTGATGTGACTTGAATTTTGTCAGATAACCCCCTAATTTTTCGGATCGCTCCAGAACAAAATCGCAGTTAATCGGATTTACATCTAAGTACTGAACTTCGGTAACATTTGGACACCAAGCTTTAGCAAAGGAATGTGTTCCAATCCCTCCACCAAAATCCAAAACCCAACCTTTAGCAAAATCAACAATTAAATTCAGCATATTGCCGATATAATCACAGCTTTTTCAATGCCACGCTGCTAATTCTAAGATATATGTTGCTCCGACTCGGTCTCGATAAAATTCGATTGCCATTTCCCAATCAAAGTTTTCTCCCAATTTAGCCATAGCTTGATTACCTTCCTGAATTCGAGTCTCAAGGGTATGTCGATCTATCTACAAAAACTCCTGGATGTGGTTTTTCAGATCGAAAGAATTGTCCCAATAAGCTTTGAGAAACTCAGGTTTAACTGCAGTTAACATAGAAAATGACTCGTGAATTTTGTAAACTTGATGTTGCCCTTATCAAGTCAATGACTAATAGACATCTGCAATAATAAAAAATCAAATCAATTATCCTACATAAATTTTCAATTCTTTCCCCCTACTCCCTACTCCCTATTTTCTGAAGATTTCTAATCAGATAGTGATTAAGTTGAGTAATTGCCATTTTTTATCTCTCTTTTTGTCCCATATTGGCATGGAGTATTGCACCATTGATAACCGGGTTCGTAGCTGCAAAATAAATGGTTTGTGCTATCTCCCTAGGTTCAATTAAACGATTTTGAGCATTCATGGTTTTTATCTGCTCAATAATTGCCTCATCATGATTAAGATGATTTTTTAACATTGGGGTATCGGTAAAACCAGGACAAATACAAGCTGTATGAATACCTCGATTCATTAAATCCTGACAAGTGGCTCGCATTAACCCCACTGCTGCGTGTTTAGAAGTGACATAACTAAAGGCGCCAGCTACTGCCTTTTCTGAGAGAGTGGAACCCACATAAATAATGGCAGACCCCTTTGACATTTTTGGCATGACTATCTGATTCAATATAGTTGGAGCAACCACATTAATTTCCAAGATATCTCGTAAATTACTGGCTTGAATATTTTCTACATTATCCTTATCTAACCGGGCAGCGTTATGAATTAAAATCACCGTTTCAGAATTTTCTAATTGAGGTAGTAACTCTTGTTTCAAATTTTCCTCAAAACCTTTTGCAGCGAAATCTACCTGAATATTAACTACATCCGTCAACGAACATAAATTTCTGGAAAGGTTAATAACCTGAAATTCCTTTTCCAGAAATAGTTGAGCTGTTGCCAATCCTATACCACTACTTCCACCAGTTATAACCAAATATTTTTTGCTCATTTTTGACTCCAAAAACTGCTACCTGACTGACCAGGACCAGAGAATATTTTAACTTCTATTGTATGAATAAAATGCTCTTGATTTTCTTGTACATGAACAACTAATTGTTGCACAAACCAATGAGAAAGTTCTTCTACAGTAATATTTCGGACCGGAAGCAACTTTACATCTCGTTTCAGAAATGGTATTTTTTCTTTCTCACCATTAAAGAAAGCATAGACATATTCATCTGATTCTTCTATTCTCAGATAAGGACTTTTTAATGGTAGTAGAACAACTTCATCAAGAAATTGACAAATATCAAGGATAATTTTTTTGTAAATACCATAATTGAAGGTAATGCCATTTTCCATTACTTCAGCCTCGAACATGACATATACACAAAAACTATGACCGTGCAGATTTTCTCTTTCACTCTCTGAAAATATAGTGAAGTGACCTGCTGAAAAGTTCATTGCTTGCTTGAATAATTCAATTTTAGTCAGTCGTTTTTTCATGGAAAATTTGCGTTGGTATAAACCCTAAAAAAATATGTAAGCATTCAGCGGTCAGCGATCGGCTATAAATTATTAACTCATATATAACTAGGTTATATAATATATGTTTATAATTCTATAATTAGGGCTTACTGATTAAATCCCAAAGGATTGAAAGATAAAGGCTAAAGCCTTTTTGGAAACAAAAAAAGTGCCTAATTTTCGGTGTCTATAGCTGCAAAAAGTTAGCATTTTGGGGAGAATAATAGCAGAAAAATCACTTTGACAATTCTTCCGAATACCTCCTCTATAATTTCCCATTCTTCCTAACTCCTCCCTACTCCCTCATTATTTTTGATTTTCATCTCCCCCACTCCGCCACTCCCCTACTCCCCTACTCCCTTAAAAGACTTTTTCAGCAAACCCTAAATAGTCACTGGGGAATCAACATAAATATTAGGTTCTTGCATATTAAAATCTATACCAAATTTTTTCAGTTCCTTAGAAAAATTCTGATTTGCAACTTCCAGTAGTTGCTTCCTTAGCTGAATAGAATTTTCACTAGAACCGAGAATAAAAAACGTCATTCTTGCGCGACTTTTATTCGTAGCCTCATGGTCAAATATAGTTATTTTAATACTACCTGGTTCCATGCCAAACAAAGAATCTTTACTATTTCTAGCTACTTGTTGAACAAGAGCTTCTTCTTGTTCCGTAAGTTTTTTAGTAAAGTCTAAATATAATAAAACCATTACTTTTTTACCACGGGTGATATTTTCTATTGCCGCATCAGCTAATTTGTTGTTGGGAACAATATATAGTGTACCTGTAGCTGCCACCCTAATTTTGGTAGAACGCAAACCAATAGATTCTACTCTACCGTAAATCTCACCTGCTCCTAATGAGCAACGAATATAATCTCCAGGAATAAAAGGGCGATCTAAAAATAAGACTATAGTACCAAAAAATTGCTCCAAGGTTTTTGAAGCTGAAAAACTAATAGCTATACCACCAATAGATACACCAGCTAACAAACCTGTTAGAGGAAACTTTTGACTTTGAGCATAGCTGACTAATGCCACAAATCCAATTACTATATTTGCTATAGTCTCAAAGACTAAGAGTAACTCATTTTCTAAACCTGATTTAGAAATAATTTTAATCCCATATATTCTAATAAGTTGACGAAATATCCGAGAGGCTAACCACCCAAGACTAGCAACTACAGAAAAAACTATTAGGGGATGAAAGAATTTGTAAAATTGTTGATAACCTATCAACCAAGATGAGGATAGAGAAATTAATAGACAAGTTCCTGCAAATTGAAAAGGTTCTTTTAGAGGATGGAGAAAATTATTGATAATTTCTTGCCCTGCACCTGGGATAAAATTTTTAATAACTATACTCAACATTGATGATGTATATTTTCCTATTAATATTGCTCCCAAAGCAAAGACAACGAAAATAAAATAATTAGGAATGCTAGTAGCATCCAAAGAAGTAAATATATGATTTACTTGGTCAAGTATATCTGAGAAAAACATACAGCAGTTTCCTAGTTGATAAAGTACATATATTTACGGTTTTAGAACGTAGAGAATAGAAAACAATTCATTAATTGATAATGGATAATTGATAATTACAAGAAGGTTAAAACCGCACGGGAATTGAATATTGGGAAATATCATTTCTTCTCTTGGTCGATTGGAGGCCAGCGGGGAGACCTCGCCATCTCATCCTGACGGACTGCTCCGCAAACGACCGCTCTCTTGGTCGATTGGAGGCCAGCGAGGGAACCTCGCCATCCCATCCTGACGGACTGCTCCGCAAACGACCGCTTTTTCCCCTTAAAACGGGAGGCTTTAAACCAGAATTATTTAATTAATAATTATTAATTATTCGGTAAAAAATATTCATTCGGCAAATTAAATGAAATTAATCTGGAATTTACTGCATTAACTTATACTATTCATTATCCATTAATTCTGCTGTCTGAAAACTAATTTATGTTTTAGTCTTTTTCGTAGACTTTCTAATACTTAAAACTTACCACTAAATATTTTGTATTAGACCGTAATTGGCGAATCAACATAGATACTGGGTTGTTCTATATCAAAAGCAATACCATATTCCTTAAGTTTCAAAGTAATTCTTTGACTAGCATTATCTAACATTTGACGACGAAAATCCATAGATACTTTACCAGAACCTAAGATAAAAAATGTAATTTGCGCTTGGGTAATATTTCCTGATTTGGAACTAGGTAAATTTTTAAAGGTAATATCAGTATTACGAGGGTCAATGCCAAATATATCAGCAGTACTTGCTAAAATAACTTGACGTATTAATGCTTGTTCTTCAATATCCACATCACGATAAAAAGTTAAGTATAAAATAGACATAACTTTCTTTGCGGCACTAAAGTTTTCAATGTTTACCTGTGTTAGAGAATTATTAGGGATAATAATTAATGTACCTTTACCAGAAGAACGAATTTTAGTTGAACGTAAACCAATCGATTCTACTCTACCGAAAGTTCCATCGGGAAGACCAATATAGTCATCAATCACAAAAGGTCTATCTATATAAAGAACAATTCCACCAAGTAATTGACTTAAAGTATTTTGGGAAGCAAAAGCAACTGCTACACCTCCTATTCCCAGACTTGCAATTAGACCAAATACATTTACTTGGTGAGTTTGAGCAAAAATAATAATAGCTAGAACAATAATAATAAAGTTCGCTAGAAATTTACCTACTATAAATAAGTCACTATTAGCTTTCCGGCCACTTCTGAATGCCGCTTCTATTAAATAGACATCAAAAAACTGTTTAACAAATTTAAAACCTAACCAAGTAGTTGTAATAGTTAAGATTAAACTCAGGATTATTTCCAGAATATATAGCTCAGAATATGGTGTAACAGCTAGAAGAGTTATTTCAGATATTGCTAAAGCAATCGCGACTCCAATTAGTGATTTATTTGGAGATATGACAATTTTATATACTTCAAAAACTTCTGTAGATAATAAGTTTCCGATGAATTGAGGTAATTTACGAACTCCCAGAATACCAACTATTACTATGACTCCAAAAGCTAATATTTGTAGTAAAAGATTGAGATTAATTGATACTTCTCGTGGTATTTGATCGAATTCCATCATATCGACTTTATTGTGGTAGTTTTACTATTAATATTTTTGCTGATTTGATAATTTTTAAACAAAATTATTGCCACTAAGCTTCAAAGATTGTAGGTTGAAAATAAATAAGGAAGTAATTGGGTTTAAAATCCCAAACCTAACCCTCGATGTATACAATTATTTGGGGTTGAATATATATATAAATTGAACCACTAAGCTACTACCTAATACCAGATTACAATGAAGCTGCATAGAATAAAATTTCCAGAATAATTGACCATATATTAAAGATGGATAAATTAATCAATTTTATAATTCTGTGCAGCCTCATATAAAATTGATATCAAACTCAATTTTTTTCAAAACAAGGAAGTTAAGAGGTATTTAAACTAGGTTTAATCAAATCAAAAAATATTCCCTTAATTCCTTTCCTCTTACCTTATTTTAAAAACAAATTTAACTAGCTATCAGCTAAAAGCATTCAGCTAGTCTCCTGGATGGTAACTTCGGTCTTCAGCTTTTTGAGCGATTGTTAAAATCCCCTGCCACCCCGTATAGGAAGGATTGTATTATCGGGGTTGAAATCCCCTTAATAACTGATTAAAAATAATCTTGCTGACTGCTGAGTGCTGACTGCTAACCGCTTTTTTAAAACGATAATAGCTGATAATACTGGTAAAGTAAAAAGTGTTAGGCTTTAGGGAAAAGCGTAATTAGCAACGAGTAAAAGAAAAAAAGAAAATCAGTATACCTGATAAACCTGAGAAATAGTATAATACATAATATCGCTCAATTCATCTATCAAAGCAATAAGAAAAGTATCTCAAAAATAAAATTAATTAGCGAGTGCATTAGTAGTTTAGAGTAGTGCCGTATAGTTCTTACTTTCATATTAATTCTACTCAGGAAACTCAGGAATTACCCACTTAGGAGGAGCCATCCTTTTCTTCATCATTGCTTCTTCAGCCATTTCTAGCATTTTATCCAAAGAAGTATCATTAATAAATTTAGAAGTTTCTTCCACATATCCCTTATTAGGGCACTTGTCACCCAAAACACAACCATTTACACAAACTTCTGCACAATTTATAGTATTTTCCATACAATTCTCCGAACTCAACTTAATTAATTTTATAACAGATAACAGTTTTTAGCCATCCACTTCAAAAATGATCGATTGTCATGTAAACATCAACATTATTCTCATTCAATATCAACAGTATTTTTGAGTAAAGGCTAACCAGTAAATTAGTAATCATTTAGCCTTCAGTTATCAGGCATATTGCCTGTTACACCAGAATTAATCTTGAGAGATTGAGCAAGAATTATCGTAGTATAAATCCCTATATAAAATTATGCCTATTCTCTAATTAGTGTTTGCTGAAACGACTGAGTAATAGTTGAATTATGACATAAATTAATCCCAATAACCTAATTTAAACGGTCTTATATCTATCAACCAAAAAATATGTATTCATCCTTCCCTTACCCTTAATCATAATAGTTCCTCTCGCATCAAATATATATTTACCTTTTAAATGATAGTAGGTTGATTCTGTAACTTGAATCTTATCAGGTATACCGTGAGATTCCATGCGACTAGCAGTATTAACTGCATCACCCCAGAGGTCATAAATAAACTTTTTCCTGCCAATAACACCAGCAATAACAGGACCAGTATTAATACCAACTCTAATACTAAGTTGCATATTATTTTTTTGATTAAAATAGGCAATTGCTGCCTGCATATCCAAAGCCATTTCAGCAATTGCCTCAGTATGATCTTGCCTTGGTTCTGGTAAACCTCCAACCACCATATAAGCATCTCCAATAGTTTTAATTTTTTCCAAAAAATATCTATCAGTCAATTCATCAAAGCAAGAAAATATTTCATTTAGCAAATTAACTAATTCTGGAGGATTAATTTTTTCTGATAGCTCAGTAAACCCTACCAAATCTGCAAATAAAATAGTAACTTCAGGAAAACTATCAGCAATATCTTTTTTCCCTTCCTTTAATTTTGCTGCAATTGTTTGAGGCAAAACATTTAACAATAACTGTTCTGATTTTTCTTGTTCAACTAATAATATTTGTTCTGCTTGCTTGCGTCGATCAATTTCTGTAGAGACTCGCTCAAACATTTGATTAAAAGCCATCATTACCTCTCCCAATTCATCTTGACGCCGAACAGAAACAGAATAAAATTTAACCCGATCGCCATTTTTACTTAAAGCTTCTCCAGCAGCAATTAAGTCATCTCTTAACTTCAAAATAGGATTAATCAATGTAAATCCTAATACTTCCATTGTTACTAAAGTAACGAAAACAGATATAACTATTACAAGCACTGCAATTCTACCAATATAAGCATATAATTCTCGTTGAATTTCAGAAGCGTCGTGACGGGCAATTAATGTGTAATTGATTCCCAAATAATCTGCAGATAATGCCACATCATATCGTTTACCATCTTGACTTCTAATACGGAGAATATTTTTGTCCCCAAGATGAGAAAAATTTATTTCTGGAGCTTCACCAATAGTTTCAATTAATTCTCCTTTAGAATCATAAATTGTGACTCCCAAAATTACAGAATCTTCAGTTAATGTTTTTACCTTCATCTGAAAGATACCATCAGACGCCATACTGGTTTGAGTTAAACGTACAATAGAATTAAAAATTGCTCCAGAAACATCTTCTAGTTGGTGAAGCAGTTCCTCTTCCCGCCGCTTATAAGATGGAATTAAAATTAAAGTCTCAATTACTACAATACTGGCAAATATCCACAAGACTATTTGTCTGGATAAACGCGCTCTTAAAGAACAAAATAATCTTGAAATTTTAGGAAACATATAAAATTTATTTGTTGGGAAGTTTACTAATAAGTTGCACCGCTCACCTTCAAATAAAAAAAATCAAATATAATCAATATTATCTTTATTATCTTTTATAGCACGATAGAAAAGGATCGGGAAATTGCAGAGGTAATCTAGATTTTAAATTTTGAACAGAAGGTTAAAGATGACAGGGCAGAATTAGCCTTATTCTGATGAGTATTTATCTCTCTTTTACTCTCTTATTCCCAAGGGTTAAAATAAGGTTTATAGCGCTACGCGCAAGTCACATAGAGGAGCCGTCGGATAGACGACGAGAAGTATCTCTGAGTAAGTTTTTCCTGAGGAAATGCTCCGCATTTAGTTGCGATTAAATCTCTCCATCTCTCCATCTCTCCATATCCATACCACTTCAAGGATATATAGCCAAACCTTTGAGATTTAGTATAACTATTTAGCTACAAAGAAAAATATGCCAAAATAAAACCGATATCCAGAAAAAATAATTAACTAGATATCAGTCTTTAATAAACACAAAAAGCTACAAATTATCAGTCATCAGTCACCACTCAAAAGTTGATATTGTTAACTTATGCTTTAAGGAATAAGAATTAAATAAAGTCCAGAACTTTTTTTGATAACTCAGATCATATATACCTTAGGCAATTCAACTTGTGTAGATAATAAAATCCTCATTCCTAAGCTTTTCATGCTGATTATTTTAAGTCTAAGTTCCCCATCATACACGTTGATAACTGTTAACTGTTTTAATGACAACCTAGACTTTGACCTAACTTACCACTACCCGATTAAGTAACTCATAAAGAAAAGAGTTAATAAAACCTAATGCCAAAGCACCAATTAATGCACTCCAAAATCCCCAACGTAGACGAAATCCACTGACAAACCAGGCAGCCAAACCAAAGATAGCCATATTCATCAGTAGAGTAAAAATAAAACCTGAAAGTACAATTTTAATAGGTAAAGCTAAAGCAACTAAAACCGGACGAACAAGAGCATTTAATAACCCAAAAACTGCCGAAGAAGTCAAGGCGATTTTAAAATCATCAATTTCTACTCCTGTAGGTAACTTAGAAATAATAAACAAACTAACAGCAGTAACAAACCAAAGAATCAAAAGTTCTATAATACTCATTTTTTTCTCCTTAATTAACTAGGTATCAGCTATCAGCTATCAGCTTTTAGCAGCTCTGGTTAAAAACCAGGGCTATTTCATTCTAGAATCAAGTGAAGATTTTAGTAGCTTTTAGAGATTAGTTAATATAACCTTCAATCCTGGAAAAGGCATATTTTCCTTAATGCACAAAAAGTCATAAATTAGAACGGAATAGTCCTAGGTTAAAATCCCCTTTGCTAACTTTAAAAAAAAGAATTTTGCTGACTGCTGAGTGCTAAACGCTGACCGCTTCTTTAACAGAAATCTAAACATTAAATCGGAAGAGCATAACATCCCCTTCCTTAACAAGATAATCCTTACCCTCACTCCTCAACAAACCTTTCTCCTTAGCAGCAGTCATTGAACCAGTAGCTACTAAATCCTCATAAGCAATTGTTTCTGCTCGAATAAAACCTCTTTCAAAATCTGTATGAATTACACCAGCAGCTTGAGGAGCTAACATTCCAGCTTTAATCGTCCAAGCTTTAGTTTCTTTCTCTCCAGTAGTAAAATAAGTACGCAATCCTAACAATTCATAAGTTGCCTTAATCAGAGATTTTAACCCACCTTCTTCTACTCCCAAAGATTCTAAATAATCAGCTCTTTCTTCCTCTGGTAATTCAATTAATTCTGATTCTACCTGAGCTGAAATTATCACAACTTGAGCATTTTCCACAGCAGCAATATTGCGGACTTTTTCAACCCAATCATTCCCACTAGCTAAGTCATCTTCTGATACATTAGCAGCATAAATTATAGGTTTAGAAGTTAACAAATTTAAAGGCTTAATTAGAAAAGATTCGTCTTCATTTAAACCAGCCATTCTGACTGACTTACCTTCATTTAAAACAGCCTCTAATTTTTCTAATATTTCTAATTCTGCCTGAGCATCTTTACTGGTACGAGCTTGTTTTTTAGTCCGTTCAATTCGTCGTTCTACCTGAGCTAGATCGGACAAGGCTAATTCTAAATTAATTACCTCAATATCTCGCACTGGATCGACCGAACCAGAGACATGAATAATATCCTCACTATCAAAACAACGAACTACTTGAACAATGGCATCAACCTCTCGAATATTAGATAAAAATTGATTACCTAAACCTTCTCCTTTACTTGCACCTTTTACTAAACCAGCAATATCAACAAATTCTATTCTGGTAGGAATAGTCTGAGCAGAATTAGAAATTTTAGTCAGCACATTTAACCGCTCATCTGGCACTGCCACCACACCAACATTGGGTTCTATTGTGCAAAATGGGAAGTTAGCAGCTTCTGCCTTGGCATTGGCAACTAAAGCATTAAATAAGGTAGATTTTCCGACGTTGGGTAGTCCGACAATTCCAGCTCTGAGCATAAATTTAAGTCAAAAATCAAAATTTAAAAGTTAAAAATTACAATTGCCTATTTACAAGGATAGCAGAAGGCAAAAAGAATCTTGACAATGTTTTACTCCAAGCTCAAGTTATCTAAATGAGTGAACTGAAAGAATAATTTTGCTTATTTTGTTTAATAATATATTTTCAAAAATATATTGATATGAAAAATCTAAATTAAATTTTGTTAAATTAGTAGTCTTTAAGCAAGAGAATAAGTTAAATTATTTTTTGCTAACTATTTAAATTTATAGAATAATTAAACTATTGCGCAATGATTGAAAAAAAAATCATCGGAACTACAGAAGCTGCATATTTACTTGGTATTTCAGCTCAACGTTTGCGGTTATTATTAGCTCAAGGTAGAGTTAAAAATGCTTACAAAGAAAATGGCTTTTGGCAAATTCCTGCTTATGGGCGTAAAGGTTATGAAATGCCTATAATTTTTCCTGCTAGAAGGGGTCCCAAAGGTAATTGGTGCAAAGAAAAGCGGGATAACCCCACAATGATTCATGTCAATCAGCATATAATTAAGGAAAATGCGAATAATCCACTAAAGGAATTGAAACCTGTAGTTTCTGTAAAGCAAACTAACCGTAATGACTATGGTTATCAGTTGGAAATTAAAGGTCCTTGTAGAATAGTATATCATCCTCACAATCCTGCTAGTTGTGGGGCACATTTGTGGATTGATACTTTTAGTAGAGTGCAATTTGTAGATATTAATTTTAACCCCATTACTGCTTGCCGACCATACAAATATATATAAATAGTAAGTAAGTCAAATCAATTCAAAATTAAAAATTATTAATTTGCTTATTATCAGCTATGCCTGAAGTCAGAGGCTTGAAATCAGGAAAATATTTTTGATTTTTTCGTATTTGTACGAACGAGGCTTGAATCCTTAATTAAACAATTATTGAAATTAAGGAACGAACCAAAATTTTTGAACGAAAGAATGGGCGAATTTTGAATTCAAAAAATGGTCAATAAAATTTAGATTTTTTTCGATATCTATTGTGATAGGCTGATAGTTAAAGTCAACACAAATGAACAACAGATGGATAATGCTGTGAAAAATCAAGCTCTTGTAGATGCTTTGGCAAATCTGCCAGATGACGCATCGGAGGCACAAGTTAGTCAGATTTTTGCGTCTGAATTATTCAATTTTTTAGGTTTTGGAATAAATGAACAGGTGCCTTCTTTTTCTACAGGAACCGGTACTCAAGCAGTCGATCATGCTCTGCGTCATAATAGGGAAAATAACATATTTAATCAAAGCAAAACTAATCCAGATGTACTTGTAGAATTGAAAAAACGGAATCTTAATTTAGCTGCTGATTCGCCAGAATATAAAAAGACAGTTGTACAAATTCAAAGATATTTATTAGCAGAAAATTGTAAAGCAGCGAAGTGGGGAATCATTACCAATGCTAACCACATCCAATTATTTAGAAAGCATGGAAAAGTTATTCATCCGGCGACAGTTTGTCTGACAATTAATTCAGAAAATATCATCAAAATCGCTACATTAATTAAAGAAAAAATTGATAAACCACGAAAAGCATTAACAGTAGCAGTTTATAATGATAAAGGCGGGGTAGGAAAAACTACAACTATAGTTAATACCGCAGCCACCCTATCACTACCACCGTATCAAAAAAGAGTTTTGGTTGTTGATTTTGATCCGGATCAAAGAGACTTGACAAATTCTCTACCAATTGAACCTAGTACACCTACTTTTTTTGATGGCTTAATAGATAAAAATATTAATGTTAAAGATGTAATTAAACCCTACAATCGGTTAATTAACTTTAGAGGAGGCAAACAAAAATTTGGTTTTCATGTAATTCCTGTACATAAAGATACTGATTGGAATGATATTGGACAAGAAATTACTTTTGACCGATTAAGCAAAAAATTAGAGCCACTAAAAAATAACTACGACTATATATTTATTGATTCTCCTACTAACTGGCAAATCTTTAGTCAGAGTGCTGTTTATGCAGCAGATGTAGTTTTAATTCCAGTAAAACATCTATGTTTAGCCTCCCTAGAAAATGCAGCTAAAACTATCAAGGAATATATACCAAAAGTCCAACAAGTAAGAAAAAATAAAGATTTAGGACCTTTGGCTTTACCAATTTTCTTCAACGGCGGAAATAGGATGAGCGAAAGTCAAAAGAGACGTGTTCAAATCCATATTAATCAATTGATTAAAGATGCTCAAAATAATCGAAATAATAGGTTTAACCTGACGCCCTATTTTTATCCTCGCTATACAACAGGAAAAAATATGGAAATATTTGAGTTGCGTCATTATGCACCTATAGCAAGTTCTGCTTTTGATGGTCGTGTACCTGCGGTTTATAAATATAAGATAGCTCGTGAATATTATAAGAGTTTGGTTAAGGAGTATTTTATAGAATGAGCAATTTGACTAAGATTGGTAAGTTGATACATCTATATATGGATGAAATTGAACTGGGAGATGGCAAAAATGCTCCAGAATTTCTAATTTCATCAACGGCAAAATTTCTGAATGAAACTGGTGGGAGAAACTGGATACCTATCATTGTTAAAGAAGTGGGAGAAGATCAATATCAAGTAATTGGCAATTCTTTTATTTTTGCTGTAGCTGAAGCTGCGGGTTTAGAAAAAGTTTGGTGCATTATTGCTGACGAAAGTGAGGAAACTGAACAAATTAGCAAAATTTTGTCAGGAGAAAAAACGCCACAGATAAATCTTTCCACTGCCACAAGAGATGAAATTAAAATAGCACTTCAATACTTAATTGAAAAACCAGACAGCAAACTTAAAGGAATAAAATTGCCAGTAGCTACAAATCGCATTGATGAAGCTCCACGTCAATATTGGAAAGATTTTAAACCCATCACAAAATTAGGGTGTGGAATTACAACGGCTAAAGTTAATGCTTTAAAAGAAATATTTTATCTGACCCCTCAACCAATGCCAGAACCTGAGAAAGTAAATCTTTCTACTGCTACAAAAGATGAAATTGAGGCAGCACTTAAATATTTGATCGAAAAGCCAAATAGTCAATTTAAACAACTTGATTTAGCAAAAGCAACAGAACGTATTGCTGAAGCTCCACGTCAAAATTGGAAAACCTTGGAACCAATTACAAAATTAAAATGTGGAATTGGAAAAGCTAAGATTAATGCTTTAAAAGAAATATTTTACTTAAGTAGGGAATAGGGAGTAGGGAATAGGGAGTAGGGGGAAAAAATTTAATACTTATCTTCAATAATTGATTTCCCGTTTTTATTATTGGAGATGTCTAATCAGAGACTGAAATATTTAGATTGAGGAAAACTTTTTTCCCTAGAAAAGAGAGAGTAGGGAGTAGGAAGTAAGGGTAAAAAATTGAAGACTTATCTTCGATAGCCATAATACTTACTCCTAATCAAAATTGTATTTTTCAAGATATTGTAGCGATCGCCATTCAAATATTGATTCAAAGATAGAAAGTTTTGTAGCTACTTCAAGAGAAAAATTAATCAACGCTCCTAAAGTATAGAAAATTTGAAATGCTTAACCAAACCAAAACACTAATAATTGAAACTCTCAAAAATCTCACCACCAGATTTCTAGTCAACAGTTCTACTACAGGAATTATCGCTAGAATTCTAGCTACTTGTGAAAATTTAGAGAAAATAATTTTGCCAAATTTTCGTAGCTACTTCAAGAGGAAAATGAATCAAGGCTTCTAAAGTATAGAAAATTTGAAATGCTCAACCAAACCAAAACACTAATAATTGAAACTCTCAAAAATCTCACCACCAGATTTCTAGTCAACGGTTCTACTACAGGAATTATCGCCGGAATTCTAGCTACTTGTGGAAATGGAGAAAAAATAATTTTGCCAAAGTTTCGTAGTTACTTCTAGAAGAAAATTAATCAAGGCTTCTAAAACATAGAAAATTTGAAATGCTCAACCAAACCAAAGCACCAATAATTGAAAATCTAAAAAATCTCACAAAAAAATCTCATGCTCCTTTCTATGCACCAGGACATAAACAAGGAAAAGGCATTCCACAACTACTCACTGAATTACTCGGTACAAAAGTTTTTCCAGCAGACTTACCAGAATTACCAGAACTTGATAACCTCTTTGCTCCAGATGGTGTAATTCAAGAAGCTCAAGAATTAGCAGCAGAAACCTTCGGCGCATTACACACCAAATTTTTAGTCAACGGTTCTACTACAGGAATTATCGCTGGAATTCTAGCAACTTGTGGAAATGGTGAAAAAATTATCTTGCCTCGGAATATTCATCAATCTGTAATTTCCGGTTTAATTCTATCTGGAGCAATTCCGATTTTTATCCATCCAGAATATAATTCCCATTGGGATATTCCTCTCAGCATTACTCCCCAATCTATCGCCCAAACCTTAGCAAAACATCCCGATACTAAAGCAGTAATGATAGTTTATCCCACCTATCATGGTGTTTGTGGAGATATTAGAGCGATCGCCCAAGAAGTTCATAAATATAATATTCCTCTATTAGTAGATGAAGCTCACGGAGCTCACTTTGCTTTTCATCCAGAATTACCAATACCAGCATTAGTCAGTGGAGCAGACTTAACAGTACAGTCAATTCATAAAACTCTAGGAGCTATGACTCAAGCATCCATGCTTCATATTGGAAGTAATCGTATCGATCTTTATCGACTTGAGCAAGCATTACAGATATTACAGTCTAGTAGTCCAAGTTATTTACTTCTAGCTTCCCTTGATGCAGCTCGGCAACAAATGGCTTTATTTGGTGAGGAGTTGATGAGTCAAACTCTAGAATTAGCTAAGAATGCTAGAAATAGAATTAGTCAACTGTCGAATTATTCGGTATTTTATCTAAAAGGAAAAGGTAAGAAGAAAGAAGAAAGAAGTTCGACTAACTTCTCAGGAGATTCAAATTTATTAGAAAATGAGCTTAAAGAAGGGATTGGGGAATCAGGAGTAATATTCTCAACTCCTAAGACTCAACTCCCAACTTCTAATTCTCCTTTACTAGAGAATGGGGTTAAAGAAGAGATGGGAGAATCAGGACAAATATTCTCAAAATTCGAGCTAGAAGAAAGGAGTAAGAAGAAAGAAGAAAGAAGTTCGACTAACTTATCAGGAGATTCAGATTTATTAGAAAATGAGGTTAAAGAAGGGATTGGGGAATCAAGAGTAATATTCTCAACTCCTAACTCTCAACTCCCAACTCCCAACTCCCAAATAGAGAATGAGGTTAAAGAAAGGATTCTCGAATCAGGAAAAATATTCTCAAAATTCCAGCTAGAAGGAAGTGGCAAAAAGAAAGAAGAAAGAAGTTTGACTTGCTTCTCAGGAGATTCAGATTTATTAGAAAATGAGGTTAAAGAAAAGA
>JAAUYL010014004.1_pt1 | contig 24418 bp, 17 predicted proteins | sample 7278011 | NCBI WGS metagenome assembly JAAUYL01 (sample SAMN14350225, study PRJNA611818) | marine sediment metagenome | isolation source: surface marine sediment (1.8m) | place: French Polynesia: Moorea | collected 2018-08
ACTCTTGCCTTAAGTATAATTTCAACTTAACTATTAAATTTTTTCAATTCTATCAAGCAAACAAGAGAACATTCTCTAAATAAAATTTGTATAATTTGTTGTCAATATCTCGAAATCAGACCCAAATTATCTTATTTTGTAAGGGAACGTTCTATGGGAATTCGGAGCTATGTTGCCTAAGAATGCAAATAACACAAATAAATGGTAAATTAAATAAGATGCTTTGGTCGCTGGGCTACGGTAATAGTCTGAGGAGTGACCATAAGACCAAAAAGAGATAAAATTTCAGAGGTAGTAGGCACGACCGCAATGAGAATGCGGCAGTCAATATATTAGTCGCGGGCGGGCAGTCCGAGACATTAAATGGACGTGGAGGCAAGCGTAACCCTTCCCTATCCCCTCCCAGGAGGGCAACTAAAGGAGTGGGGGCAGCAGCCAATTAAGCGTCAACCCACCGAGGAGAAAGCTCGGTAGTAATCTATATCCGTTATATGGCGGAGAGGATGTCAAAATTGTCAACGGGAGTGGGTAAAGCCCACTTTTTTTGTTGCATTTGTCCCATGAGTCACCCATTAATACCACAAATTATCAAATTTGCTACCCCTATTGCTGAATCCCTAGGATTGGAATTAGTAGGAGCAGTATTTCATACCAACCAGCATCCTCCAGTTCTACGATTGGACATTCGACACCCTCATCAAGACACAGGTTTAGATGACTGTGAACGAATGAGTCATGCCATAGAAGAACAACTAGATGCAGTAAATATAATTCCGGAACCATATCTATTAGAAATATCAAGTCCTGGTATTTCTAAGTTTTTGGATAATGACCGAGATTTCATTGCCTTTAAAGGCTTTCGTGTAACTATCAATACTTCCGAACCCTATAAAGGTAAAAATAACTGGACAGGACAACTTGTTCGTCGCGATCAAACAGCCGTTTACATTAACCAAAAGGGGCGACAAGCGAGTATTCCACGTTCTCTTATTAGTACCGTTGAATTACAAGAAGGAAGGTAGAAATTAAAAAGAGGTCTATACTCAGCACTTATCAGATTTTTCAGGGTTTGAAAGGGGATGTTTGACTTTGGAGTAACCATCCAACTTCTATAACCCCAATGATTTTACTCAGGCTTTTTAAGGAGTTAGGCAAATAATATCTTGCTACACGCTGTTTGCAGAGCATGACCAAAGAAAAACAAATAGTGGGACTTACACAAAATAGAACCAAAAAATAGGATCAAATATAGACTGGCAGAGGCTTTGACGTCAAAAAGGTATAAATCCTTAATCAGCAAGGGTTCTAGCCATTTTTAGGTCATCGACGTAATTCCTTGACGTAATTCCTTTGTCTAGACTGACTTTGACCCATTTTTTCAACCAGAAAATGTCTAAGTACCAATAGCTGATTTAATTAAAGGAAAATAGAAAATGTAATAGGGGCAAATATTATGGTTTAGGTCTCTTGTTTGATAATTTGTAGGACTTACACATCCAGAATCAAAAATTAGGGTTTTACATCCTGTAAAGGAAGATCAAACTCCTAATAGTCTCCTGAAAATGGATCGGTCTTAACTAGATACAAGTCCAACACCAATAGTTCATATTTGTCCTTTTTCCTAGTTTTTTCTATCTCCAATATATAAGCTCTCAAAAAAACCAAAAAATACTGCACTTGAATATCTAAATTATTAATGCCCTGATTTCACGAAGATTTAAACCAATTCGCCTCAATAACTATAATTTATCAAAATTTGGAGGATAAAAAATTATGTCAATGGTTAGTTTGCCTGGACTTAGAGACTTGATCGAAAATATCAGTAAAGAACGCAATTTACCAAAACAAGCAGTTCAAGCTGCTTTACGAGAAGCCTTATTAAAAGGATATGAACGCTACCGACGCACTCAACGTCTAGATGGAGTCCATTTCACAGATGATTACTTTGACAACTTTGAAATAGAGTTGGATATTGAAGAAGAAGGTTATCGAGTATTAGCTACAAAAACCATTGTTGAAGAAGTAACTAATCCAGATCACCATATAGCTCTACAAGAAGTTCTAGAAGTAGCTTCAGAAGCACAGTTAAATGACACAGTATTCTTGGACGTAACACCTGATAAAAATGAATTTGGTCGTATGGCTGCTATCCAAACAAAACAAGTATTAGCTCAAAAGCTACGGGATCAGCAACGAAAGATGATTCAAGAAGAATTTCAAGATTTAGAAGGAGAAGTTCTTCAAGCCAGAGTTTTGAGATTTGAAAGACAGTCAGTTATCTTAGCTGTAAGTAGTGGCTTTGGTAGACCAGAAGTAGAAGCTGAACTACCTAAACGAGAACAACTGCCTAACGACAACTACCGTGCTAATGCTACTTTCAAAGTCTATCTGAAGCGGGTCTGTGAAGGATCAACTCGTGGACCTCAGTTACTTGTGTCCAGAGCTGATGCTGGTTTAGTGGTTTATTTATTTGAAAATGAAGTCCCAGAAATTGAAGACGAAATAGTGAGAATTGTCGCAGTTGCCAGAGAGGCCAATCCTCCATCCCGACACGTTGGGCCAAGGACTAAAATAGCAGTTGATACTCTAGAAAGGGATGTAGATCCTGTAGGAGCTTGCATTGGTGCAAGGGGATCGAGAATTCAGGTAGTGGTGAATGAATTGAGGGGTGAAAAAATAGATGTAATTCGCTGGTCTCCAGACCCTTCTATATATATCGCCAATTCTCTTAGTCCAGCTAGAGTAGATGAAGTTCGTTTGATCGATCCAGAGGAAAGGAGGTCTCATATTTTGGTGTCTGAAGACCAACTTAGTTTGGCGATCGGCAAGGAAGGACAAAATGTACGTCTGGCAGCTCGTCTTACTGGCTGGAAAATTGATATAAAGGATACTGGTAAATATGACCATGCTGAAGAAGATAGCAAAGTTGCAGCTGAAGTCTCTCATCGTCAAGCATTAGCTGAACAAGAAGAAAATGAAACTGAGGAACCAGAATTAGAAGTAATAGAAAATACTTTTGACGAAAATTTTGACGAACCAGATGATTCTTTAGAGGTTGATGAAAGTGAAACTGAATATCCTGTGGAATTAACTTAGGTATAACGGTAATAATTTTAGGGTTCAAGCTCATTAGTTAAATTCATAATTAATCTAATTAATTCAATCTCCTCACATTTGATGAAATAATTAAGATTTATTACTCAGAGAAGATTTTGTTAATTGAGAACAATTTTACTATCTAAATAGGATCTTCTCTGGGTATTAAGTTGTAGAGTTATATTTTGACAAAAATGCTAATACTCCCTATACTTATTTTTAATAAATGAAGCAGATTAAGATTTATACTTTTGAGAATCCTGGCTTGAAAACTGAATCATCAATAATCATAAAAATCATGGATTGAAGTAAAGATTAATTATAGAGAGTATCCATAAAAATATTGGTTTATCTTGACTGATTGTGCTGAAACAAACTAAAGAATTGACTAAAAAAATCACTAAAAAAAACAGAGGCAAAATGGAACAAAATTACCGTCGGTGTGTTAGTTGTAAAAAACTGGCTCCTAAAGAAGAATTTTGGCGAGTTGTTCGGATAAAACAATCTGATACTATTAGATTAGACGAGGGAGAAGGTCGTTCAGCTTACATTTGTCCACAAGTGGAATGTTTAAAAATTGCCGATCAAAAAAATAAGTTAGGCCGTTCACTTAAAGCTTATGTACCAGTAGGAATATACCAATCACTATGGCAAAGATTGGAAAATTCATCATCCAAAGCTACCGAAAGTCACTACTGATAATACTTAAAATAATTTCACCAAACAAATTAAAAACCATTATTAATTTGTATATTCTCTAGCAGTTAAACATTTAGGATCTAATTTAGTCTAATCTGATATAGAACTATAGATAACTAGGAGAGTATTGAGACAAGCCAAAAATGACAAAGACTGTTACCATAAAAGTTGCCACAGTAAAATACTTCTAAAAAAGCAACTACCCTCAAAACCAACATTGATAGTAAGCCACATTAAAATTAAATCATATTTCCAGAATTAATGCTATTATGGAAATAATAATTGAGAATATTGAGAAATTTTTAGATGTTTGATTGCTTATAACTATATTACTAGGTATAAATTAGGTATAGATCTATCAAAGCAATTATAACAGTTATAAATGCAACTCTGATTGGAACGAAGAGTTAAAATATTGCTCAATGGTTAGGATTTTTATGTCCTGTCTATTCTTAGAGCAGGTAAAGCCTACAGAAATCTATATCTGTAAAATGGTGTAATGACAATCTATGATTTGAGGATTTAAACAGATAGGGAAATTCTTTTTCCCTCAACTTATGAGAAATTTAAACAAGTCGATTTATCCTCTGTTTAAACAACCTCAGCTAAGTAACCCTGACCTGTTTATGTTCCCTGAAGCATAATACCTGTGAGTTTAGTCCAGTAAATAAATGAATGTCAAATTTCAATCTATTTAGATATAATCTAGTATATTGGTGATATCTATAAAATCAGACTATTGACTTAAGTATTATAGATATTATAGGTATAAAAGTTAACAATCTAAAAGAAAAAAACATAAACTGCCATGAATTATAACTAAATGTATTATCTTCAACTTAAACTATTAAGATCTGATTCATCAACTTAGCTGTTGGTGAAGCATTCCGCAGGAAAACTCTTATTTCATCTAGGTATGGTATAACTTAGTTTGGTACAATTCATAAATAGCAAAACCTAAGTATAGCAAGGAGTTTAGCCTCTTAAGATTTAGTAGATAAATCATATCTAAAGTCAAGATATTAAAGATATTTAAAGATATATAGTTATCAAACTTCTAGAATAATTATCTGAAAAAATGATTAGTTTTGATGATAAAAAATATCATATATTAAATTACCAAGCAATTACTCCCTAGTTCGGAAACTGCTAAGGTAAAAACTAAAAAAAACCTTTTCAGCAACAAAACTGAACACAAAGCTAGTATGATTGTAGTGTAGTCCTTAAATCAAGATTATGACAATGTAAAAATAGATATCTTATAAGAGAGGGTAGAGTGGATGAACAATGGAAAAGTAAGAATTTACGAATTATCAAAGGAATTGAATTTGGATAACAAAGATATATTAGCAGTTTGTCAAAGGCTCAAAATATCAGTGAAGAGTCATAGTAGCACTATTACAGAATCAGAAGCAGAACTAATTCGCACCACGGCAGAAAACTTACCCCACTCTCCTAGTAAGTCTGCCGCTCCAGAAAAAAGTAACTCTCACTCATCAGATTCAGCTTCAAATTATAACGAACAGAAGAAACAGCAGATACTAGAAATACGCAAACCTAAACCATTATTAGAAAAATCTCAACAAAAAAATTACAGCAAAATAGATAATAATTTAGTGGCAACTCCTCCAAATCCTTCAGTATTAGATAACCAACTTGAACTAGCCGGTAGACCAAGGCCAAATTCTCCCCTCAAGTCAGAGGTAGTAAAAGAGCAATCTGGATTAGAAGTAGGCAATAATTCTCTGGTACAACATCCGAATCAACCAAACATAGACCATACTGCCGATCAAAAAGATACTACTGAAAAGCAAACATCAGAAGTGCCAAAGCTAGTAGCTCCACCGGCAAGGCCCGCTCCTCCTAGCTTAAATCGAAATCCACGAAATACTAACATTAGTAAGCCCAATCAAAAAAACAAAAAACCAAAGCAAGAAGGTAAAAAAAGAAAAGATAAAGAAGAAAAACCTGCTGAAAAACAACCATTTTTATCTAAAAAAGATAAGAAAGATACTCCCAATAGAGATAGAGAGAGTGTCAAAACATCTCCTCCAGTCCCTGAAACTTCCCCTCAATTAAAGCCAAAACATCGAGAGAAGCCTACAGTTAAACTAAAGCAAGTCCAAGAAAAGAAACCTCTACTTGCACCAAAGCCGAAACTAACAACATCTGTTACAGAAGAACCAACAGATATTGTTTTAGATGTGGAAGAAAAAGAGCAAGAAGATAATGTCATAGAAACAGTAAATTATGATTTAGAAAAACCAAGACGAAAAGCAATAGCTCCAAATAAGCCGACTCTAGCAAAACCGAAGAAAGGTTCAAAGTGGGAAGAAGAAGAAGAAGAAGATCCCAGCGAAATTGTTCAGAAAAATGCTAAATCTACTGCTAAGACCAAACGTCTCCGTCCAAAACCTGTCCTAGAAGATGAAGATGAAGAATTAGCAGAACTTTTGAATAAGCCTGCACCAGTAACAATGAGTTTATCTTTGGCTCGCCCAGCAAAACCAAAAAGTTTTTCTGAAAAAAATAAACCCCAGTCTGGTAGCAATAATTTCAACAACATTAAAAAGAAATCTAGTCAACCCCGTGAATCTGTCAAGTCTGAAAGTAGCGAACAAACTCAACCTGCTGAACTAAAACCTGTAGAAAAGTTAGTCATTAGTGCTTCCATGACAGTTCAGGAATTAGCATTAGCTTTAGCAGTGCCAGAAACAGAGATTATTAGAAGACTGTTTATGAAAGGCATAGCAGTCAATATTACTGAAAGCTTAGATATTCCTACCATAGAAATGGTTGTACAAGAGGAAGGAATACCGATAGAAATTCCAGAAGAGCAATCAGCAGCTAAGAAAACTACTGAAATGCTGGAAGATGCAGACTTGGAAAGTCTTGAACGTCGTCCTCCAGTTGTAACAATTATGGGACACGTCGATCATGGAAAAACCAGTCTCCTAGACTCTATTCGTACAACTAAAGTAGCAGCAGGGGAAGCAGGTGGTATTACTCAACATATAGGAGCTTACCATGTTGATGTGGAACATGAAGGCAAAATGCAGCAAGTAGTATTCTTAGATACTCCTGGTCACGAAGCTTTTACGGCAATGCGAGCTAGGGGGGCAAGAGTTACGGATGTTGCTATTTTGGTTGTCGCCGCAGATGATGGGGTACAACCACAAACTATAGAAGCTATCAGCCATGCTAAAGCAGCAGAAGTACCACTGATAGTAGCTATTAACAAAATTGATAAGGAAGAGGCTAACCCAGACCGCGTTAAACAAGAATTGATGGAACATGGTCTCGTACCTGAAGAGTGGGGTGGAGATGCGATTATGGTTCCAGTTAGTGCTATCCAGAAACAAAATTTGGATACTTTGCTGGAAATGATTTTGCTGGTGTCAGAAGTAGAAGACTTACAAGCTAATCCAGAACGTTTGGCCAAAGGTACGGTTATTGAAGCTAATTTAGATAAAGCAAGAGGTCCAGTAGCTACTTTGTTAGTACAAAATGGAACTTTAAAAGTAGGAGATATTGTAGTTGCTGGTTCAGTCTATGGAAAAGTACGGGCCATGATAGATGACCAAGGTCATCGAGTAGACAAAGCTAGTCCATCCTTTGCTGTAGAAGTTCTTGGTCTTAGAGATGTCCCTCAAGCTGGTGATGAGTTTGAAGTATTTGAGAATGAAAAAGAAGCTTCAGCTATTACTGGAGAAAGAGCAGATGCGAAAAGAGAATCGCGAATTATGGGTGGCGGAACCACTTTGGGTACTTTTTCAGCTCGTGCCCAGGAGGGAGAACTCAAGGAACTTAACTTGATATTAAAAGCGGATGTTCAAGGTTCAATAGAGGCTATTGTTGCAGCTCTACGACAGCTACCTCAAAAGGAAGTTCAACTAAGGTTACTACTATCCGGAGCTGGAGAAGTTACAGAAACAGATATTGATTTAGCAGCAGCTAGTGAAGCGGTGATTATTGGCTTCAATACGACCATGGCATCAGGAGCGCGTCCGGCTGCAGATGCTGCTGGAGTAGATGTCAGAGAATACGATGTTATTTACAAACTCTTGGATGATATTCAAGGGGCAATGGAAGGTCTGTTAGATCCTGAGCTAGTAGAAGAGCCATTAGGTGAAGTAGAAGTCCGTGCTGTGTTTGCAATTAACCGTGGTGCTGTTGCAGGTTGCTATGTACTTTCTGGTAAAGTTGTCCGTAATTGTAAAGTGCGAGTACGTCGCAATGGAGAAGTTATACATGAAGGTATATTAGACTCCCTCAGACGTATGAAGGATGATGTGAAAGAAGTAAATGCAGGTTATGAATGTGGTATTAGTTTCGACCGCTTTAATGATTGGAGTGAAGGTGATATAATTGAAGGTTACCAAATGGTAACTAAGCGTCGGAAACTATCTACCTAAAAAAGTAGTTAGCATCAACTTGGATTTAACGTTATCTAAATAAATACACACAATTTAGATAACGTTAAATTAGTATTTATAATCATATTTCAAGTAGTCTAGACCAAAATTACCTCTAAGAGTGGTAAGTAGGAGATAATTTCTGGAAGTTCCTTACCATTATGCTTTATTTGGATCGACCAGAGGGGAGTAATACCAGCCTTTATAAATGTTGGCTACAAATAAGTTATTCTTGCTAGAAGTTAAGATTTACCTGACATTGAGTGAGTCAGGTTAGAGGAATATCTTAAATACCATATTCTACACGTCAAATTGTAACATTAAAAGTAGTATAAAAATCTGTGGCTTAGTAAGTATTTATACTGTATAAATCATCTTCATTGATCTTTCTCTTTTGTCAAATTCTCAGGAAAATATTAAGCATAAATGCTTACTTAATTATTTACTTATAAGTTACCACTATGATTTTCTCCTGACTCCTGATTCCTTGTTTCATACTACATCTTGAAGTGCGGAATGTAGGTTAAATAGCATTTCTTAAAGTAAGGAGTGATATTAAATCTGGTAGTATCGTTACAATTGATGCCTCCTAGGTGTTTGCTCACCAAACCCTACCAAACTTAGAGTTTTTGCTAATACTGATGGTAGCATCTTATTCTCCGAAAATAAGTAGATTTGATATGATATTTATTCTACTAAAAATCATGCCTAAAATCTTTCAAGCCTTCTAAATTATTTCTAATATTCTTTTTTCGATGGTGGTGCATAGTAATGGTATAGGAAGTGTAAGGGGTGTGGGAAGTGTGGGGAGTGTGGGGAGTGTGGGAAGTGTGGGGAGTGTGGGGAGTGTGGGGAGTGTGGGGAGTGTGGGAAGTGTGGGAAAAAAATGTATATTTTCACCATTACTATGCAGGACAACCCTTTTTTCAAATTGATTTTTTTTTGAGTAAATATTGAATCTAAAAGTCAAGATTTGATGACATATATAATCTGATAGGAATGTCTGATTTATGGCTAGTGAGTTATCTTTAAAGAAGAAGAAGCTGAAATATCAGCAATTTTAGCACTAAAAGTGTGTCCTTTATTCATTAGGTAAATTTTATGAGTAATCTTAATGCTAATTCTTGGAAAAATAACTCAGCCAAAGCAATTACAAAAAATGAGGCAGAACCTCGAATTTGGGATAGTTTGAAGCAAGCGATCGCTTTAACTTCAGGATTTCAGAGATGGCAATTAGAACGTAAAGTTAATAGTAACGATCGGCACAATATACCTTTAGATAGACAAGTTAGTTTATATTTACGAGAAACTCTCGAAACACTAGCTTACTAAAAAAAGTAAGCTATGTTACATTTTTCTAGATTAGTTTTTTGATTTTGCGAGAATCATTAAAACATTAGTAAATCACAAAATGCCTAGTTCTATATGTGTAGAACTAGGCATTTTGCTTTTAAAAACAGACTTTTTATATTTAGGGTTTTTATATTAGTTAACCCCAATTAAAGTTTAAGGTCTTTATATTAGCTGACCTCAATTGATTTATATATACTATTTGACAATAACTTGACAGGGATCGGTAATTTCGTAATATTTTCTTTATTTTCTTATATTTTTATGGCCAAATATATATCATTGTGACCAAATGTAAACTTTTATGACTTGAAGTACAAGGGGCGACAATTGGACTTATCATTCCTGAATTTCATGTGGCACAGGGTTTCATTGGTCAGAAGTCAGAAGTCAGAAATAATCCCTGACTGAGTTTGAGCATTTATAAATGTCCGCGCCCTATTTGCGTAGTGCTATACTAAAAACCCGAGTCTGTTACTCCAAACGAAACAGCCAAATCATCAAGGCCATAACTCCTACTTGTAAAGCAAAATTAGGAAAAGTAGAGCCTATATTTTGGCCGGCGATAATTTTGGCTAAATAAATAAAAGCTCCTATAAAACCAGAAGCTCCGAAAGCCACGTAGATAAATTTTCGTAATCCTCGATAAGGAGCATCTAATTCAGCTTTAAGGCGAGCATATTTTTCTGGATCAAGTTTAGTTTTAGGATGAGAATTGTTTGAGTTTGAAGTTGGCATAGTGTTCAGAAACAGACTTAATCAGTATTGTTAATTGTTAATAGTATTAATCAGAGAGAACAATCTTTATACTTTATATAAGATATATAACTTTATTTTGTAGAAAGCTAATGGTATTCAGCATTCAGGTTTATCCTTACTTTACCTCACCGAAAAAGTGAGTCTGAAGCCTCCCCCTTATAGGTGGACTTTAATTCTGGATTAGGTAAGCTATCAATTAACTCTTCAACAACTTGAGTCATACTTTTTTCATATATTTAAAGGATATAAGCTGATCTAATCTAATCTTTTACTTGATAGTCTAATTTTTAATGTTTTATCTTTAATATATACCCCCAATGTGCGAATAAATATATTCTAATATAAATATTATTGATAAGGATAATAATTAAAGCAAGATATAAGTTTAGATGTTATCCAAATGCTTTGCCAAAAATTAAAATAGCCTTAGTGTTTGGATGTATACGAGTAGTTTGGAATGATAGTTTAGCATTCTGTAATGAACAATTTAAAACTGGTAGGAAAAAAACAGCAATAGTTAATTACAAAAACTATTTATAACCCAAGCATATAAATTTAGGTATTAGTAAATTTGCAACTTTGTCTTCTGGAAAAAAGATTGATGCTCCTAAGCCACTTCACAAAAATATCAAAAAGCTAGGTAAATTTGAATGTAAACTATCCATTCATTAATGGATAATGGATAATTACCTCTCCCTAAAAGGAAGAGGATTGACACGGTAGGGAAAATTTTTTCTTCTCTTGGTCGATTGGATATGGCATTTCGCTGCGCGACATGAAAAGCGTTTCGCTTTCCTACGGAATAATTGCGCAAACGCGACATGAAACGTGGCTCTGTAAGAGCGGGAGACCTCGCCATCCCATCCTAAGGTCATGCTCCGCATTCATGTCGGCGACAGCCGAAGTGCGAAGTTGTGCGCCAGCTAAACGACCGCTTGTTTCTCTTTTAAAGGAGAGGCTTTAAACCTTAATTATTTGGTAAAGAAATTGGTAGTCAACCTCGATAAAAGGCTAGACTGAGGGCTGCTAAACTCTATGCTAGAATCAAAGATATTCCTACAGATTTCTTGTAGAAATTGTCAACCAGAATAACTAAAAATTCTCAAACAATTGTTTGAGAATTTTTGAATGTTTCTAGCATGGTAAGAAACCGTAAATTATCAAGAGCAATATCAGATTTAGGTTGGAGAACATTTAGAATATTCCTGGAAGGAAAATTAGAAAAATATGGTCGCGAGTTTAGAGCTATTGATAGGTGAAAACCTACTTCTCAAAAGTGTAGCTGTTGTGGATTCAAAGCAGGTAGAAAAGAACTAAATGTCAGAGGAACTTGATTAAATTGTGCTACATTCCATGGCTGTAAATATTCTAAATATAACTCAACCGATAACCAAGGTTGAGGCTACAACTGAAGTAATTGAATAATCCTGTACAACTTTTTCTTTTAAATCCGCCTTAAGTCATTTGAACAGCTTCGATTGTTTGATTGATAGATAGGAATCTCCTCACCTTTAGACATGAGAAGATGTTAACTTTGTAGCAACAACAAAATTGTCTGAAACGAACCAACAACAATACCTAAAACTCCACCCAAATTAACAATAGCTTGCAATTCATTTTTAACAATAACATTAACAGCAACTTCCAATTCTTCAGCAGAAGTACCTTTAATCCTGTCAATAATCACTTGATCGATATCTAAAATAGGAATTGCCATAGCAACAATATTTTCTAAATCTTGCTCCAAATAACGCTCTAAAATCAAAGCTAATTCTTGACTAACTAACTCTAGAGAACTATTCATTATTGATGATGCTTGTAAACGATTAATAATTAAATCTGCAATATGCTCCCAATCAACAGATAAACTTACAGCCTGAATTAAATCAGCACCACGTTCTTGTAGATACAAACGAACACTATCCCGCATTGTATTTCTTAACTGACGTACTGTAGAAACAGGTAAATTTTGCATCGAAAGATTGTGTAACCATTCCTGAATTCTTTCTTTGACACCCAATGCAGTAATTAATTCCTTTAAGCGTTGATTAGTTAGCTCTCTCTCATCCAAACAAAAAGTCCTCAACCTAGTTAGAGTATTACGCAGCCCGAACAAATTAGCTACTACCCAATAAGTACCACTAGTTTTTTCACGAAAACCTTCATCAATAATGGAAATATTTTGATCTGTGAGAAAATCAATTAAAGTCTGTCTCAATACATCTGGTGGCAGAACAACTTTAAGCAGCCAATCTGATAGTTGAGCTGCCTGCATTTCTGTTAGTTGAAACTCTAGCAAAATTTGGTCAAAAATTTGGTTGAGTTGAGCTTCTAAAAAATCTTCTCTCTTCGCCCAAATTTTAAGAAGTCGTGGCAAAGATTGACCTAATAGATCGCGCAGAATATTTGCCAGAATTTTAGTACTTCTCGTATTTGTATCAAGCTTCAATTGTTCTAAAGACATTCGCAGCAGCCAAAGAATAGCTGCTTCCATCCGTTCAGTTTGTAATAAACGACGTGCTAAATTTTGCAACTCTGAAGGAGTTAACAAAGAACCCATTATAGTATCAGCAACTCGTTTTGCTAAACGTTCTTGGTTAGCAGGAATTAATCCAGGAGTAAAGGGTAGCTTTCGCCTAAAAAAATAATAAGGACGATAAGGACGAAATAACATTTTTATGGCTATATCATTAGTGAAATAGCCAATAATTCCACCTGCAATTGGTGGTACAAAATAAATCCAGATATTAGACAATTTTGATTACCTAAAAGCAAAGTTGAAAGCCGCGTCTATGGGTGAGCGGAAATGAAAATAAGGGAGCCATTTAGGCTTGACAGTTTGAGCTGGACTGTGCTAAGTTTGCGTAAAGCAAAATATAATTAAGGTGTTAGTTTAATTATCTTGCAACTGTGACGAGTAAATATCCTTTCATTAATTGATAATTGATAATGGATAATTGATAATTACCTCTGGTTAAAACCGAGAGGATTGAAGATTGGGAAATATCCTAGCACTTTTTTTCCCCTATCCAAGGGGAGGCTTTAAACCACAATTATTTAATTAACAATTAATAATTAATAATTCGGTAAGTAATAAAGAATGGTCTAAATAAATAATAGTATATTTCATTGTGACTACACCACTGGAAATAATCTTAGGTTAAACAGGCAATTATAGCCTTGACTTAGCTAAAATTACTCTAAAAAAATGTACATCCAAAAATAAGCATAATGTATGTGGTGTTAATCATAAATAGATTAAAGCTTTTAGAGTTAGATTGAGCTACTGAAACTGGAGTTATGTGTCAACTGATAGGCAGTAAATTGAGAATGAGATAGTTTTAACCAGTTTCTAGTCCAAATACTCAGAATACCCGTGACTTTAGTCCCGTGAATATTCAACTCAGATTATCTGCCTTTAGAAAACTAATAGGTCAACTACTATAGTAATAATTTATCTATCAGCATTTCAACCAACACAAAAATATTTTTTGATGTTCTAGGCTTTGCTTTCTTGGCTACAATTACTAAAAAAATTATTTCGCAATTACTAATATTCCCATCATCCCCCCAAAAATAGGGTAATGTTTGCCATTGACAAATCCGGCTTTATGTGCTAACTCAACTTGTTCTAATCCTGTGGGAAATTTGGTCAGACTAGGACCAATATAAGCGTATTCCTTAGTCAATCCAGAATTACGAGCCATTGGAACTACAACCGTATCCAGATACCAGTTTTGAAACCCTAGTACAGCCGGACTACTGGGACGATGCATATCTAGAATTGCTGCTTTAGCATTAGGCTTGAGGACTCGATATAACTCTTGCAAACAATGGGGAATATCTGAGACATTACGCAGACCATATCCTATGGTAGCACAATCGAAATAATTATCAGTAAAAGGCATATTTAAAGCATCTGCCTCAACCCAATGAATAGGACTAATCTTACCCAATAAAGGAGGTTGGCGATTACGAGCGATCGCCAACTGCTCTACAGAAAAATCGACCCCAAAGACCTGACCCGTACTTCCCACACACTTGGCCAGCAGAAAAGCCAGATCCCCACTACCACAACACAAATCTAGACAAGTAGAGCCATAATTAGGCTCGCTCCACATTACAGCCATTTCCTTCCAGATTTTATGTATTCCCAGACTTAATAAATCATTCAATTGGTCATAAACTGGGGCGATATTGTTAAATATGGCCTTAACTTCTGTGGAATCATCAATCATAGAATTAAGTCAAAATTTTGAGTTTCAAACTATTCAAAGCTATTCAAAGTCAATGCTAGTAATTGAGCTGAGATATTAATTGTACTCAATTCTTCTGGTCGTAGTGTACTGGGTTTTTGCCATTGCAGTGACATCAAGGCCAGAAGTTTTTGGCGATAGGAAATTGGAATGACAATATGAGCCTCTATTTCTGAAGTCTGATAATGTACAACATCAGAAAGCTTAGTATCTTGTGAAACATTCATCACAGATTGTACATTCCCAGAAGCGATCGCTTCCATAGCCAGAGGGTCATCAGCCAACCAGTTATCAATTTTACCAAGCTTACTATTTAATCCTTGAATTGAGCCTAAACTATTATCCTCAACTAATTGTAAAATACACAGGTCTGTAGAAAAAGTTTCACTATAGATAGATGCAATTTCTGCCAAAGTTTCTTCAATGCTCCCAGACTTCTGAGAAACATGGACAACCCTGTTCAACAAATCCAATTGAGTTTGAGACTTTTCTAGATATTCACTGCGTTGATTCAAAACTTCATAAGTCTGTGCAGCCTTTTCTACAACTCCCTTTAGTTCTTTTGGGTCCCAAGGCTTAGTAATATACCTATATACCTGTCCAGAATTTATCGCCTCTACCAAATCTTGAATATCAGTAAATCCGGTGAGAATAATTCTGACTGTATTAGGAAACTGGGGCAAAGTTTTACTTAAAAACTCTGTACCCTTCATTTCTGGCATCCGTTGATCGGATATAATAACTGCCACCTCTCCCTCTAAGGCCAAAATTTCCAATGCCTTAATCCCACTTTCAGCTTTGAGAACACTAAAATCTCGTCGAAAGGTGCGGTAGAGTAAGTCCAAATTATCTGGTTCATCATCTACTACCAGCATTTTAGGTTTCTTTTTTCTGGTTAGGCTCATCAGTTGACTTCTAATGCTATCTAACTCTTGAGGAATTGCTTCCATTCAAACAAACCCCTTCAATTGTATTTCTAAAGTAGCATAATAGTAATAGTATTTATCAATTATAAAGAAATATCTAGTTTTGAATAATTATATAGCTATCAACTGTTACTTTACTACTTTATGAGGCTAATTGTTGATTAAGCCCAGAACATCTATAGGCCATAGCAATATATGATAGATATATACTATAGCATAGTGAGACTACTAGATAAATCCAGATAAATCCTGCGAATCATTAAAAATCAGCAGGTTTAAAAGCGCCTAGCTCTAATCTGCCACTCAAACTTTGGTAGCATGGTCATTTCAGTTATCAGTTAACAGTACCTCGTACTTCAGTAGGAGGCTTGAAATAATGAATTTTATTTTCTCTTGATCGATTGGATATGGCATTTTGCGGAGCGACTTGAATTGCCTAGTGGCTCTGCATTCAGAGAAAAACCTCGCCATCCCATCCTACTCCAAACTCCGCGATAGCTGTTAATGTAGTTGTGCGCTAGCTAAACGACCACTTTTTATCCCCTTTAAAGGGGATACTTGAGACCTGATTTTCTGGTCAAAAGTATATTCTATTTATTTGCAAACAAAAAAAGGTGCGCTCTAAATTATGACTGCAACACCACAAAATTCCCCTAATCAGCAACAACAATCAACAGATCCAGTAGATGCAGAAAACTTAATTGGTTTGCTGCGTCGCAAAGAAGGTAATTGGGTAGAGTGGGGAAATGCTTGTGCTGCTCTACAAAAAGCTGGATATACTTCTCAGCAAATATTTGAGGAAACAGGATTTGAACCAGTACAGCAAAATCAGGTAATAGTCGGGTCTCAAGTATATACAAGTCTTGTCAATGCCAACATTAAGGAAAATATGTCCTCAAGTAGAACAGATGTTCTATTACGCTTTGAGAGATCGGGTAGTGACATCCTCTACGAATTGAGAATTTTAACTCAGGAACAAAGAATCATTGCAACAGAGTTTATAGTTGCTCACAATCTTGATGTCGATGATGCTAAAGATTTAGCAAAAGCAATCAAAGATTTTGCTCGGATGAAAACAATACCAGAAGGATTTTCTGATTCCCCTGGAGATATAGTAGCTTATCAATGTTGGAAACAAGCTAGGCAACAAAACGACCTACAAAACAGGTCTCGTCTGATTGCAAAAGGTCTCAAATTAGCAGATTCTCAAACAGCTAGAAAACAGCTTGAACAACTATTAACTGATTTTACTGTTGTTTCCCAAAGACCAGCTCCCCGTTTACCAGTTTATCGACTGGAGCAAGAAGAAGAGTTACCTCGTATTTTACCGGTAGTCGGAAAATCACCTCTGAACACAGAAGATTTCAAAGGAGTACCTCTTGTTGAAGAAGTGGAACCATTTAGAATAGTCAAATTTTCTGGTGGAGCAGGTGCTTGGGTATCTGTACCCGGATGGCGAGTTGTCATGCAAGCAGAAGATCCAGTAGCGATAGTTGAAAATAGCGATCGCTTACCTAATCCTATACCCGGTGCTAGTGAAGAAGTTTTATTAATTATAGATAGAAGTCAACGTCAATGGCATGAAGATGGATATTTTATTGTAGACCAAGACGGTAAAGTAGTAATGCAGTGGTTTGATGAGGAACCTAATATACCCTTACTTGGAAGAGCTTTGCTAGTATTAAGACCTAAAAAGATTCTGGATGGAGAACTTATTAAAGACTTGTGGCAAGTTGAAGAATAGGGAGTAGGGAGTAGGGAGTAGGGAGTAGGGAGTAGGGAGTAGGGAGTAGGGGAGTAGGGAACCCACCCCTAACCCAACCCACCCCCAGCTCCTCCGAGGAGGGGAGCAGGAGGAGAAGATTGTTGTTGGGTTACTCCTGCGGAGAAGCAAGCTACGTCCCTCAACCCAACCTACATCTATTGCAACATTTAAGATGAAACAGTCTAGTAGGAGGAAATAACTTATGATTTCTGTGGGATAATTGATTTGATTTTTTATTATTAGAAAGAAAGGTCTAATAGTCATTTCAGATCAAATCTGGTAGTTTAGGTATAAAAAAGCGTAGAAAACGGGTTTGTTTTCAATGCCCCACCATACTAACATCTACCTCCCACAAATCGGGTTTCTCGTAATACTTCCATTGCCAATGGATTTGATATCAGCGATCGCTCATCAGTACCGACTGCTGAAACCAGAGCGTTAAATACTGAAATAGAAACCGATTTTGTATTAGATGCTTTACCACACTGACATTCGTATCCCATAAACCCGGTTTTTTATAATACTCAAAAGTAAAGCGATCAAAAAGTTTTTGTTCGTAGTAGAGCTTGAGCAATGTCTATAACTTATATAGAATCCAGGTAATTAGTTATCCTATAACAAAGAAATTCATGCATTTAAAAGTAAGAAAAATAAGATTATACCGAGTCAGGTCTGTCTTAATAGTAAGTAGCAAATGCAATAACTGTATAACCGGATTTCATATTAGGGCTAAAGCCCTACTACGAGCTTTAATTATAATTTATTTAACTGGATATGATATTAAGTTTAATATTAACAAATTATGAGCCAAATAAAAGATAAAAAAAAGACTATTCCTCTGATGAATTTGCCGTGGGTAGACTCACCTTTTTTTGAACAAATTTTCAGCCAGTTAAATTTAGACAATGAAACCAGAGAAATTGTCAAACAATTTGCTGAACAAGGCTATGTAATTATAGACGACCTAGGTATAGAAAATATTGGAGAAAATATAGACAGAATAGTTAAAGATTTAACTCCTATCTACGGTGATAAAGGCAAAGTAGAATCAGCTTGGATTTATCACGATAGAATTCAAGATGCTTGGACATTCAATCAAGATGTTAAAAAAATTGCCACCGCTCCCAAAATTATTAACCTATTAAAAATACTTTATCAGCGAGAACCAATTCCTTTTCAAACCCTAAATTTCAGGTTTGGTACTGAACAATCGACTCATAGTGACAGTATACATTTTAGTTCAATTCCAGCTAGGTTTATGTGTGGAGTTTGGGTAGCTCTGGAAGATATAGATGCAAATAAAGGTCCGCTACATTATTATCCTGGTAGTCATAAATTACCAATTTTTGATTTAAATGATTTGGGAATTACAGGCAGTTATCAGAATAAACCCTATGATACTTATCCTATATATGAAGAGTTTTTACAGTCATTAATTGAACACAATGGTTTAAAAAAAGTAGAACTTTATGTCAAGAAAGGACAAGCTTTAATTTGGGCAGCAAATTTACTACACGGAGGTAGTCCAGTTTTAGATAAAAATAGAACTAGATATAGTCAGGTGACACATTATTATTTTTCTGATTGTATGTATTATATTCCTTTAATTTCTGACCAATTTTTACATAGGATTCATTTTAAAGAAGTTAAGAATATTATCACAGGAGAAGTAGTTAATCATATTTATAATGGTGAAAAACTTGAAATTCATCCAGAAGAATATGAGATAAAAAGATTAAAATCTGAACTATTAAAATTTCAGGAGGAATTAGCAAAATTTCGACCTATTGCAATGGAATCTCAGGATGAACTAAATGTCTTAAAACCTCAACTTCAAACTGTTGAGTCAGAGTTAGAAAAATTACGAAGTCAGCTATATAATTCTCAAACAGAATTGGAGTTATTAAAATCTCAAAATCAGCTACTTGAGACTGAATTAAAAAGATTGAGAGCAAAGTTGCATCAAAATACCTGAATCAAAATTATAATATTCAATTTTCTATGTTTCATAAAAGAAATATAAAAACACTGTAGGAGTTTGTCAAGATTCAATTATACTTACAAAAAAATATACAACAGGACTTACGCATGAGTTAGGAAAAATTAGCATTTGAGATTGCTTCCCTATCGGTCGCAATGACGAAAATATGTTGTACTGCGTAAGTCCTGTACAATTTAAAACTTATGAGGTAAGTTTTGAACAATTAAAAATTAATTAGTGGAAATAATACCATTTATTAACTAGCTGTTAGCTTTCAGTATTCAGGTATAGCGTTTTTCAGGCTAATGAGGTACACCTAATTTTTATTTATTTTCTATTCCCTATTCCCTAAAACAAAGGAATTTTGTACCTCACCAGCATGGGAATTGCTATATCAGTTAATAGCATTTTGATAAAAAAATGTTACAAATAATAAGCTTGTTACAGAACTCAGAAGTAGGGAAGTGTGATAATTGCTGAAGTATTACTTCCTTATTTAGACAATCTGCCTACTTTCCTACCCTGCTTCCTACTTCTGATATGTAGCAAACTTTTTTCTGATTGGGATAAAACTTTTTAGCATATACACTCTTCCTTGTAACTTTTAACTTCTGTAAAACGCTATAATACCAATTTGAAAAAAGAATGTTACAAATAATAAGTGTTATTATAAAGACTCCATCGGAAATGTCTATTTGACGAAAAAGATAATTTACGACATAAAAATGGTATTAAACTTATTCATTTTGACTCCTGACTCCTGATTTCTAAGGAATAGCCTAGCTATTTGTAGCAAACATTTATAAATTTCGTACTAACACCAATTCCCATGCATTAACGCTAGACTTAGATAACACTTCATTTATTAATTAATTAACACAGACCGAATAACTTTTTTGCTAATAATTAGCAAATTAATGTTAATTATTCATATTTTTACTTTTCCCCTACTCCCCTGCTCAATAAAATGTAGAAAAGTTTTTGATAAATGGTATAATACATCCCTGTTTTATGATTAATAAACAGATAATCGAAGAGCGTAAAACAGAGTTTAATTAACTTCTAAATATCAAAAAAATAAGCACTACTATCAGAATAATCGCGAGGCTTTAAATAACCTAAATTCACCATTTTTAGTATAACTTTTTCTTTGCTTTCTGCGACTGTTTCCAAGTCAGTACGACATTCAACATCAGGATTAGCTGGTGCTTCATAAGGTAAGTCAATACCAGTAAATTCTTGAATTTCTCTTGCTCTCGCAAGTTTATAAAGTCCTTTTTTATCCCGTGTTTCACAAACTTCTAGAGGTGCATTAACATATACTTCAATAAAGTTGCCAATGCGTTTTTTCACCTCAGAACGAACTTCATTATAAGGAGAAATAGCAGATACTAAAACAATCACACGATTACGAGTTAAAAGATGGGCTAAAAAACCAATTCTCCGGATATTTTCATCTCGGTCAGCTTTACTAAAACCCAAACTTTTACCAATGTCTTGACGTACAACTGTACTATCAAGAATTTCTACTGTGTATCCAAGCGATCGCAACTCTTCTGCCACAGCAAAACTTAGGGTGGTTTTGCCAGCACAGCTTAAACCAGTAAACCATACCGTTAGACCAGTTTGATTGTTATTTTCCATGCACAAAATCCTCTTAAAAACAAAGTTTAAATCCTGACTAAAAAAAGGGATTTAAAGTTCTATTAATCTATTGACTTAAGATTTTGACTATGATAACATTAATATTTAGCTTGTAGCAATTAAAATCTAATTTTCACCAGATGTAAATACTAAATCAATAATAAAAATTATAGTCAACTAACAAGATTATCTGAATCTCCCTAAATAAAGAATCTACCAGTAAATCTTTTCAATAAAAATTTAATTTTTAATCCTTCCTGTTCCCTGTTCCCTGTTCCCAACTTCTGTAACAAGTATAATCAAATCTCCACGTCAAAACTTATTCATATCAATGGAAAATATCAAATATCTTCGTACTTGGTTACGCATATCTCGTCAACCTCAGTACCGTTGGCTTTGGTTTGTAGCTGCGGCACTAATATATGTAGGTATTCTTCTGTTTCCCATGACAGGAGTAGAAAAAGAAGCAAAAGGAGCTTTAGCAGTATTTGGAGTTACAGCTTTTCTGTGGGCAACTAATACTCTACCAGTAGCAGTCACAGGCTTAATGGTACTATTTTTAATTCCCCTCAGTGGCAGTATGTCTCCCACAGAAACCTATGCCTATTTCGGTAATAAAGCAGTATTTTTTGTATTAGGAGCATTTATTCTAGCCAGTCCTATTCAACGTTCCGGACTTAGCACTCGTCTTGCTCTAACAGTAGTTTCCCGTTTTGGTAATACCCAAAATACCCTAATTGCCTCTATTTTAATTCTTTCAGCTTTAATGTCCTTTGTGATTAGTTCTTATGCAGTCACAGCTATGTTATTCCCGGTGGTCATAGAAGTTGTTCAAGCAGCAGGTGCAAAGCCAGGTGGACGTTTTGGCCTAGCAGCATTCTTAGCTTTGGGGTGGGGTTGCGGTATAGGTGGTATTGCAACTTTACTGGGGGGAGCTAGAGCACCTCTAGCATTAGGAGTGCTCCGCAGCACTACAAAAGGAGAATACGATATTACTTTTGCCGAGTGGTTTATTTGGTCTATTCCCTTAGTTGTCCTCATGTTAATAGTTTGTTATTTTCTACTATTACAAATAGGAAAAGGTCAAGTAGTTTCTTTGTCTAATGCCCGAAAATTTCTCGGAATTAGAGCAAAAAGCCTTGGGGCAATTTCATCTAGAGAAGTTGGTACATTGGTATTAGTTACAGGAATAGTTTTGTTATGGATTTTTAGAGGAAAAGCTTGGGGACTAGATACAATAGCTTTCTTTGGGGTTATGTGTAGCTTCATTTGTGGTTTGGCAAGTTGGCAAGAAGTAGAAGAAGATGTTAACTGGGGTATTTTTTTGATGTATGGTAGTGCTATTGCTCTAAGTGCAGTTTTAAGAGATACAGGAGCAGCACAAGCATTGGCAGAAACTTTATTGGGATCGTGGATTAATTCTGGTATTGTTTGTTTTGTGGCAATGGTTTTGATTATTACTTTTTTGACAGAGGGAATGAGTAATGCTGCTGCAGTGGCAGTTTTGATGCCAGTTGGACTTGCTTTGGCTGCTAAATATGGAATAGATCCAAGGGCAATGACTTTGGGTATTACTCTGCCATCGGGTTTAGCTTTTCTGTTACCAGTGAGTACCCCGGTAATGGCCATTATTATGGGTAGTGGTTATGTGTCGCCTTCTGAAGCTTTTAAGCGTGGCTTGTTGTTAAAATTAGTCGGGACTTTGATATTCTTGGCAATGGCAAAATTTTATTGGCCTTTATTTGGGTTGGGAGTGTAAGAGATGAGTATCTGGTTGGTGGTTGCAAATCCCTACGCTTACGATAAAGCAATGTGGAAAGCAGTCTCAGAAGCACAACAAAATCAAACTAAATTGAGAGTTGTATTTTTTATTAATAATAACTCAATTCATGATGTAATTGGTGAATTGGGGCAGAGTGGTTGGTTGGGATCTAATCCTTTGCATAAGCTACAAAATTCTATGTTGGAAGGTTATCGTGCTTTAGCTGGTGATGTTTTGAAACGGGTTAAACGTAAAGCAAAAGAAAAGGAAGTGGAATTAGAAACTCAGGAAGTAATGGAAAGACCTACCATAGAGGAATATCTGTTTGAGCTTGTAGAAAAAGGTGCGACAAAAATTGTGATTGCTGGTCCACAGTTACTTACTGCTAAAATCGGAGAATTACCAAATATAGCAGAGTATATTGAGGAAGATTAGGTATGAAGAGGGAACAGGGAACAGGGAACAGGAAGAAGTAATACCATTTCTCAAAAATCTTGCTATACCTGATTGGGTGGGGAAGTGTGGGGAGTGTGGGAGGTGGGGGGAGAGGTAAAAGTAGGAATAATCTACACTAACCGACTAATAATTGTCAAAAACAGACTTTGAATCTTGGTAAATATTTGACTATTGAAGTATAGCTGAAGTATAGCATTACTTTTGGTAATTGGTATAATTGATAATTTATGAATAATAATTAATTTTATTTTGGATTTTTGGAGATGCTTATTAGGTATAAAAAGGATGCGTCAAGCTTGAAAATGTGAGTTAGAAAACCTAACCCCCCAACCCCCTTCCCTGCAAGGGAAGGGGGAGTTTTCTCCCCTCTCCTCGCAGGAGAGGGGTTGGGGGAGAGGTCTTCGGTGCTTGCTTGCTCCGTTCCCCACAATTTTAATCTTGATACCCTACTACTGTTGCTGACTATACCTAGTATGGGCGAATGCCATTCGCCCCTACAGATGATTTCTCAAAATTCCATCGGTGTTCCATCCCCGGAAAAGATAAAACTTGCCCAATAATAAGGATGTTCATATTCTCCTTCTTTCAACCAATCTCGCTGAATTTCCAGCAAAGCATCCCGGCGTCCTTTTCCTGCTTTTAATCCCTGATAATAAGCTACCATCAAATCTTTTGTGGCATTATCTTGTACTTTCCACAGACGAATCATTTGACTTTCACTGCCAGCAATAACGAAAGCACGACGTAATCCATAAATTCCTTCCCCCATGCTAATATCTCCTATTCCCGTATCGCAAGCGGATAATACTACTAATTGAGTGCCAACAAGATTTAAGAGGGTGCCTTCATAAGCGGTAAAAACTCCATCATCTCCTCCACTCTGTTGTTTTTCTACCCCCGCAAACACTAACCCAGAACGAAATAGGGGATTATCAAAATTGGTTGGGTTTTCCGATCTAGGTTTGGGTAAAAAGAATCCATGAGTGGCAATATGGAGGAAGTCGGGATTTTTGACTTGTTTGAGGGCGTTTTCTGTGGCTTTGGTTTTGGTTAACATTAGAGCTTCTGGGAACTCTTGAGTGATGTTTTCTGCAATTGTTAAAGCTAATGTAGCCTGGATTGTTCTTTTCCAATCTAGTTTCATAATGATTAATAATTAAAATTTAATGACAACCTCAAACTGTCATTGCGAGGGGGGCTCACAAAGCAGTTATGTCAGTTTGCCAACTGTTAACCCCCCCGTGGCAATCTCGGAGATTGCTTCGGCTAAGTTAATACTTTTTCGAGAAGGTTAACTGTTTATATTACC
>JAAUYL010015100.1_pt1 | contig 24345 bp, 19 predicted proteins | sample 7278011 | NCBI WGS metagenome assembly JAAUYL01 (sample SAMN14350225, study PRJNA611818) | marine sediment metagenome | isolation source: surface marine sediment (1.8m) | place: French Polynesia: Moorea | collected 2018-08
ACCTTTCCACCTCTGGTATCTACCAAATTTCAATCCCTTGAAGTACTAGCGCTTTTAGATTTTAGTCACTACGCATCTCTCTTAATACTTATTTTACAAACAGTCTCTAAGGAAATAACGCCTAACTACCTAGTTATATTTTCTCTGATATTTTAACTCCAACTTGCAGCTTCACTTCAACTGCTTGCTGTTGAGACTGTTTCAATAATTTCCCTGTAGTCGTATTGGAAACATCTTCTTTTATTAAACTGCTAAACTTCAACTTCTGAGCTAATACATCCCGTTGATTAATCAAATAAATACTAACTAAAGTTAAACCTACTCCTACTGACTGTAGGGAACTTAAAACTTCTCCTAAAAAGAAATTGCCAAACAACAAAGCAAAAATCGGAGTTAGAAAAGTTAAAGCACTTAAACTCGTAAGATTTCCAGAAGAAGCAAAATAAAAGAATAAACCGTATGCGATCGCACTGCCGAAAATAGCTGCATAACCCATAGCTATCCAACCATATTGATCGATATTAATCCACTGTTGAGACTCAAACCCCGCAGAAATAGTAAGCAATGGAACACCACCTAAAATCAAATGCCAACCAGTTGCCATAACTGGGTCATTATATTTGCAAACCCAACGCACTAAAACTGTTCCTACTGCCATAGATAGAGATGCTAATAACATCAACCATTCTCCACTTTGAAACAGTGCATCTATTCCCAGAGATGCTTCTATTGTTTCTGGATGCAGTAAACTTCCGATCCATTCATCAGGTAAACCAATTAAACTAATACCAATAACACCAATACCTAATCCTAACCAACCCCAAAATCTAATTCTTTCTTGAAATAGCCATAATGATAAAATAGCTACTGCTAGAGGTTGAGAGTCGATCATCACCGAACCCAAACCAGCACCTGTTCTGACTAACCCTTCAGCCAAAAACCCCTGAAACAAAGCACCATCTACTAAGGCAAATAATAAAATCCACAACCAAGCTAATCTACCTTGTGGTTGAGGTCTTCCCTGAATCATTCCTACCAGTAACAATAATATACCTGCTGGCAATATACGCATTGCTGCCATAAAAAATGGTGTTGTCTGAGGGATAACACCTTTCATTGCTACCATTGCAGTTCCCCAGAAGAAAAAGGGAGCAATTAGTAACAGTGGCGCAAAGGGGAGTTTTGAGTTAGTCAGTTTTAGCTGCATAAATTTATAGATTGGTACTATACTAAATTAGTTAAAATTTTTTTACACATTGTAACATTTATTGACAAAAATGTGTATGATTATGAATTTGGTAAATCATAAAGTAAAATATAGTAAAATGTCAAAATATTCATCAATATTATTTTGGTTGACAATTTGACTTGAATATGTTAATTGCTAAAAAGTCTATTACTTTTGTATTTTGACCAAGAAATGAGGTCTCACCCCTTTTAAAGTGATAAAAAAATCAAATTCAGTATTTCAACCCTCTGGTTTCAGCGCTTGGTACTGATAACTGTTAACGCAGTTCCTCCGATAGGAGGCTAACTGATAACTGATAACTGAAATAGAAACAGCATGATTTGGCCATTTAAGCCCCGATATCGTAAACAAATTGCCCGAATAGAAATTAATGGTGTCATTGCTAGCGACACCCGGAAACGAGTATTAGAAGCACTCAAAACAGTAGAAGAAAGAAAATTTCCCGCTCTGTTACTTAGGATAGATAGTCCTGGAGGTACTGTAGCTGACTCTCAAGAAATCTACAGTGCTCTGAAAAGGTTGCAAGAGAAAGTCAAAATTGTCGCTAGCTTCGGCAATATTTCAGCCTCCGGTGGTGTTTATATTGGCATGGGTGCCCAAAATATTATGTCCAATCCTGGTACGATTACTGGTAGTATTGGGGTAATTTTGCGAGGCAACAATATAGAACGTCTTTTGGAAAGAGTAGGAGTTTCCTTTAAAGTAGTAAAATCTGGGCCGTATAAGGATATATTAGCCTTTGATCGAGAAATGACCGATCCAGAAAAGCAAATTCTTCAAGATTTAATAGATATTAGTTATCAGCAGTTTGTCCAAACGGTAGCCGAAGCACGAAATTTAGCTGTAGAAACTGTGAGAAGTTTTGCAGATGGTCGTATCTTTACTGGACAACAAGCATTAGAGCTAGGTGTGGTAGATCGTTTAGGTACTGAGGAAGATGCCCGGAAATGGGCTTGTAAGTTGGTAGACTTAGACCCAGAAAAGACCGAGAGTTGTACTTTAGAAAAACCAAAATCTTTATTAAATCGAGTTTTGGGCAATAATCAGGTATCATCAAAATTATCGGCTGCTCAAAGCTTGGTAGAATTTGAAGTCTCTACCAGTGGCTTACCTTTGTGGCTGTATCAACCTTAAATTTAAGTACAAAACTGTCGATCAGGAGGATTTTGGCGTGGCGTGGCGAGTTCAAGCAATTCGTGGAGCAACTACAGTCTCAGAAAATTCAATAGAGGCAATTCGAGAGGCAGTGACCGAACTGCTAGATGAACTAGAAACCTATAATCAGATAGATCCAGAACAAATTATTAGTACAACTTTCTCTGTGACTCGCGACTTAGATGCTATTTTTCCAGCAGCGATCGCCCGCCAACGTCCTCACTGGAATAATGTACCTTTATTAGATGTGCAGCAAATGCACGTTGAGGGTAGTTTAGAACGTTGTATCAGATTCTTGATTCATGTGAATATGTCGGAAACTCACGCCCAAAAAATTGTGCACACCTATTTGCGAGGGGCGAAAAATCTGAGACCTGACTGGATAGCTAGATAGCAAAAAGTAGCTCTCTTCTGTAACTATCAGAGAGAGCGATCGCTACATTTGGCGTTGCATATTTGTGGGATGAATGATAGTTGTCGAAAGAGGGAATATAGAGGGAAGAAAGTATGAAATGTCCAGAATGCCAGTCCAAACATATTCGGATCTAATGGTAAAAGACGTGGGAAGCAAAACCACATTTGTGTCAATTGTGGCCGTCAAGCAAGTATCTCATCCTCAAACTCAACCAGGATGCTGATAACTGATAACTGTATTTACTGTATTTACTGTTTTACTAATTTCTTACTCATTTTACCCAACCGAATTGACTCAAAGTTGCAGTAGCGACACATATTCAATGGTGCGTTACGACGGATTCCTAAATACCTTTCACAGTCTAAATTTAAGCCGTCTAACGCACCCTACAAATTTTGCTGATACTGATGACTGGTTTAACGTTTCACCAATTTCTTACTCATCTTCCGCAACCGAACTGACTCCGGCGTAATTTCCACCAATTCATCTGGTCCGATATATTCCAACGCCCGCTCTAAACTCATATCTACAGGCGCTTGCAACTGTACCAATTCATCCCCAGTTGCAGAACGATGGTTAGTCAACTGCTTACTTTTGCAAACATTCAAATCCAAATCTTGAGGGCGGTTATGCTCTCCGACAATCATACCTTTATAAACTTTTGTACCAGGGGTAATAAAAAATACTCCACGGTCTTCAGCATTTTTCAAAGCATAAAAAGTTGCCACACCTTCTTCAAATACAATAATTACCCCATTGCGTCGAGCTTCAATTTCACCAACTAACGGACGATAATCTAAGAAACTGTGGTTCATAATACCTTCCCCACGGGTGAGGCGCATAAATTCACCGCGGAAACCAATCAAACCACGAGCAGGAATAGAAAAATCTAACTGAGTCCGACCATTTGTACCAACCTGCATATTCTGCATTTCACCTTTGCGCTGACCTATTCTTTCGATGCAACCACCGACCGCATCTTCAGGAACATCCATTACTAAAAGTTCAAATGGTTCGCATGGTTGACCGCTGACTTCCCGGTAAATAACTTGAGGTTGAGCCACCTGAAACTCATAACCTTCTCGACGCATGGTTTCAATCAAAATACCTAAATGCAATTCCCCACGACCAGAAACAGAGAATTTCTCTGGAGAGTCAGTTTCTTCTACTCGTAAAGCAACATTAGTTTCTAACTCTCGCATCAAGCGATCGCGCACTTGTCGAGAAGTTACAAATTTTCCTTCCTTCCCTGCAAATGGAGAGTCATTTACAGAGAAAGTCATTTGTAGAGTAGGTTCGTCTACTTTAATTAAAGGTAGTGCTTGAGGTTCGTTAGGACAAGTAATAGTTTCACCAATATTAGCATCACTAAAACCAGCAACTGCCACAAGATTACCAGCAGCAGCTTCTTCTATATCAATGCGTGCCAGACCTTCAAATCCCATTAATTTTGAGATTTTTGATTTAACAACTGTGCCGTCTTCTTTCACAATAGCAGCTTGTTGCCCAGATTTAATCACACCGTTGTGGATACGACCTACTACTATTCTGCCCAAATATTCTGAATAGTCCAGAGTTGTCACTTGTAACTGTAGAGGTTTTTCAGGGTCTCCCACTGGTGGGGGAACATGGTCTAAGATGGCATCGAATAAACACTGCATATCTTTTGACTCTGTTTCTAGATCTTTTTTCGCGTAACCTGCCAAACCAGATGCAAATAGATAAGGAAAGTCGCATTGGTCATCATCTGCACCCAGTTCGATAAATAAGTCGAGAACTTTATCAACAGCAGTGTGGGGGTTAGCTCGGGGACGGTCGATTTTGTTGACGATAACAATGGGCCGTAAACCTTTTTCTAGAGCTTTTTTGAGGACAAAGCGAGTTTGTGGCATTGGGCCTTCGTTGGCATCCACAATTAGTAAACAACCGTCCACCATACCGAGGACTCGTTCTACTTCTCCACCAAAGTCAGCGTGACCAGGGGTATCAACAATATTTATCAGAGTATCTCTGTATTTAACGGCAGTATTTTTAGATAGGATTGTAATCCCACGTTCCCGTTCGAGGTCGTTGGAGTCCATGACACAATCAGGAACTTCTTCCCCTTCGCGGAAGATACCAGATTGTTTGAGCAGCGAGTCAACTAGGGTAGTTTTGCCATGGTCAACGTGGGCGATGATGGCTACGTTGCGAATAGGAAGAGACATAAGAAGTTTATATTACAGATATTACTGTTAAGTTTCTTTAACTATTGTAGCTGATGGAGGACAAAGATGGGCGATCGGGTTTTTTCCTCATTTCAGGCCCTAAATAAGCGAAAAAAGTGCAACTTTTTGAGCTTGAGAGACCAAAAAGTTAGCATTTTGGTCTCTCAAGTTTAGAAAAATCAAGGGGCAATTTTTGCGACTACCTCCTCTATAATTCCCATTTATCCTGACTCCTAGCTTTACCAAAAGACTTTTTCAGCAAACCCTAATTAAGTATTTATGGTGAATATTTTCCGGATAATTTAACCCATGAGAAAGGTTAATGAAGATAATTTATACTATATACATACCTAGCAAGTCACCGATATTTATACTACTTTTAATATTACAATTTGACCTACGGAATGTGAGTAATAAGTTCTGGTTCTAAAGGTCAGATTAATTTCGGCATTCATCAACAAAGATATTTTATCTAAAATAAATGCTATTTATTATTCAATATTTATTTAATATTTTCAACAATAGTTTTCTCTATTTGCTACATATCTAAAGTATGTTATCATTAAGTTTTTAGTTGACAAATTATCTTTTTTTGATTGTTATCTATGTCTTTACCATCGTCATTAGAACGTATTGTTAAAAAATTTCAACGGGCATCTTCTAATAAATTGCGCTATGAACAACTACTTTGGTATGCCAAAAAGTTACCTGATTTTCCCGAAGCTGAAAAGATACCAGAAAATAAAGTTTATGGTTGTCAATCTCAGGTATATATTACTGCTAACTTAGATGATGGAAAAGTTTGTTATCAAGGAGATTCTGATGCTCAATTAGTTAAGGGTTTAGTTGCTCTATTAATTGATGGTTTGAATGGATTAACACCTCAAGAAATTGCTCAAATAACTCCAGATTTTATTCAAGAAACAGGCTTAAAAGCAAGCTTGACTCCTTCCCGTGCTAATGGTTTTTACAATATTTTTCAACTTATGAAAACTAAGGCTAATTCATACTCAAAATAGCCTATAAAGTTATAGTATTTTACTTGAAATCTGTCACAAATAGTTTCACATATAAGATGTTGTGAAATAATTTCCTAAAATTACTGTAGTGTCAAAGTTTTAAGCCTATAAAATTTAATACATGACTTTTGAGTTCCCCCTAGGGGGATGAGGGGGTTGACTTTTAACTTCCGTGAAACGGTATGAGATTCCGCTTGATGTGGGACTTGTTGGATCTTGAGAAATTTACCCCGAATTACTGGCTTTGCTTGTATGGCGCTACCCGCAAGTCAGAAGTCAGTAGGGTTGATTTGCGTTTACGGAGCATTCCGTAGGAAATCACCCGTACAGAAGCAAGAAGTTAGAAGTCAGAAGTAATCCCTGACTGAGTTTGAGTCTTTATAAATTTATGCTCCCTATTTGCATAGTGCCATATATTTGATTTTTTAGAAGTCTCTAAAGGTTAACAAAATTATAATAAAAGTTTAACAATATTATAATATAAGTCCTCTTTCGGAGACTTTTATGAAGATTTGATGAAGATTTGATAGAAGTTTGATGAAGATTTGATGAAGATGTGAGAAAAAATTGTTTTTTGTCTTGCAATTTCCCACAACATCAAAATAAGATATAAGCACATCAAGCAAATTTTATGAGGTGCTATCTAAAGTCATGGTAAAAAATACTTTGTTCGTTACTGCTGCCACTATCGCTACTAAACTGTATTCACCATAACCCACTGAACTGATAGACCTAAAATGGTTTAATCAGTATTTTGAGGCGTTTCATTTCACAACAAATAACAATTTAATTTCCTAATATTCAAAAGGTTAGGAGCGTAGCGACAATAATTTCGTCTTTTTTAAAAAACCTAGACAATTCTATTTTAAGGAGTTTAAAATGAAGATGCTTAATTTAAATACCGAATCAGTTTTCAAAAAACCTTATATTTTAGATAAGATGATTGGCGGAGGAAATATAAAAAGTATGGACATGGAAGCCCTGAGAGAACGTGCGGGGCTTGCCCGTGCTGAAGTAGCAGAGCGACTAGGTATCAGCGAAACCAGTGTTCGTAACTGGGAGACGGGGCGTACAGAACCAACAATGACTCCCCAAAAGTACCTGGAAATTCTGGATATTTTAAAATGCACTCCAGAAGAATTAGCTGTGGCTAGTGATAAGTCTATTAGTCAACGCCACAAGCGTAAACCAGGTAGACCAAGAAAAGTTATACACAATAATAATGGACTAAATGAGGTAGAAAAGACAGAATCGGTAACTGGCCATTAAACATTTGCCGACCAATAACATTGGCAAAACAAACTTTACTCCAGAAAGCGATAGATTAGAAAGTAGTATTAATTTAGCTTTGGCGGTCAGTTAGCTCTCTGCTCCCCATTCCGCATATTCGCCAGCGTGACAAAGCAAACGACTATGACACTCTGTGGACTGGATAGCGCCGACGCTACCCGGTCGAAGCAGGAATAGAAAACAGGGCGTTGGTAATTGGTAAGATGATTTTCTACTCTTAGGTAATACCCATCACTTACTCTGGTTAGATATTTAGAGGTATCAGAAACAGATTACTCTTAAAGTTTAATCTCTTGATTTACCAACGCCGAAAACAGACACATAATTTTATGTTTTACTGATTATTGTAGGTCTGTGAGAACGTCAACCATTCTCCTGCCCCATCAGGGATACTGTGAGTAAAGTTGTGGCTGGCGTTTTTCAAACTGTTCCTAAAGCAAAGAGGCTTTCAAACTACCAAGGAGTTTTAGGTGAAAATTTTGAATAAGCTGGGTCTATTTAAAAAAACACCAGACGAGGCAAAATTGCCAGTAGATGATATTCCTGAAGCTGTAAGAGATGAATACGAAGGTGCAAAACAGCAAATTTTTCAGCCTCAGAAAAAATGGCAGGTTTGGCAATTATTACTGATAGGGGCGATCGCTCTAATCATTGGTATTGGTTTGCACTTCCAATTTAACCAAACTCCAGACAATTCTTTTGTCGCCAAAATGAAACAAAATATGGGCACAAAAGTAGTTGAACCATATCCCACTCCTATAGAAACACCTTCACCTTCGCCATCTCCGACTTCTTCCATTCAGCAGAAAGAAAATATACTCGGACATTTGCCCTACAAAGAAGCATCTTGGGAAGAATTGACACCAGTCTTTGGCAACCAAAATGTGAGACTGCGTTCAAATGCTGCAGAAAAATTTAATGCCATGGCAGATGCAGCTTGGTCTGCAAATATTAATTTGGTTCCTCTTTCGGGGTTTAGAACTTTGGCAGATCAAGAGTATTTATTTTTTGAGGTAAAAGCAGAGCGGGGACAGGTGACATCTCAAAGGGCTGAAGTTAGTGCCCCTCCCGGTTACAGCGAGCATCATACAGGTTACGCTATTGATATTGGGGATGCTCGATCGCCAGGAAGTCACCTCAAAGTTAGTTTTGAAAATACTAGAGCGTTCCAATGGTTACAAGAAAATGCTGGTAATTATGGTTTTGAGTTATCCTTTCCGAGAGATAATTCTCAAGGAATTAGTTATGAACCTTGGCATTGGCGCTTTGTAGGTGATAGTCATAGTTCAGAGACTTTTGAGCAGGCAAGGTCACTTGAGGAAGAAGGGTTCAACAATTAATAATTAATAATTAATAATGGCTTTGTTGCACAAAAAGAGCAAATAGGGTAAAAATAACAGTGCGTGGCTGCGTTGATTATTAAAAACTTATTCTTAAATAATGCAGAAAATTTAACACCTGTAACTATTCCCTATTCCCTATTCCCTATTCCCTATTCCCTAATTATGAAACAAACTTCACTCAATATTATTGCCATTGGTATTTTTGTTCTTACCATGTCTGCTTTACTAGGACCAATATTTAATGTATCTCCACTTATACCAGCGATCGCTACTTTTTCTGTGCTGGTATTAGCAACTATAGATACCCTCGGATGGCAGGGTCAGGGAGGTATGATTATTGTAGATTTAGTGGAAGGAACATCTTCAGAAAGACGCGATCGAATTATTTGTCATGAAGCTGGACATTTTTTAGTAGCTTATTTATTGGAAATTCCAGTTAGTGGATATGCTCTGAGTGCATGGGAAGCATTTCGGCAAGGTCAGTCAGCTCAAGGAGGAGTTAGGTTTGATGACCAAAAATTAGCTGCTCAGTTACAAAGAGGCATAATTTCTGACCAAATTGTAGATCGATATTGTACTGTCTGGATGGCGGGTATTGCTGCAGAAGATTTAGTTTATGGTAATGCTGAGGGTGGAGCAGAAGATCGGGCGAAGATTACAGCAATTTTGACACAATTAAAACGTCCTGGGGAGTCTAAACTTAAACAAAGTTGGGCATCTTTGCAAGCTCGTAGTTTGTTAGAAAATCATCAGTCTGCATATAAAGCATTAGTGGAGGCAATGACAGAAAGAGCATCTGTTTCTGATTGTTATCAAGCTATTCAAGGGAGTAGGGAGTAGGGAGTAGGGAGTAGGGAGTAGGGAGTAGAAACCGGGTTTATATGAAATGCCCTACTAGACTGATATCTGTATCCCATAAACACGGTCTCAAGCTTCCCCTTTCAAGGGGATGAAAAAAATATTCGATTCAATATTTCAAGTCTCTGACTTTCCTGCGGAATGCTGCGCAAACAGGCAGAGAGAGGTACTGATAACTGATAACTGATAACTGATAACTGAAATGACTCCTGAATCCTCAAAAGTGCTATAAATTTATTTCTTGACTTAACTCTTCTTGAACTTTTTCCCATTCATTTTCGCTTTGTGAGAGAATTTCCGTAGCTTTTTCAAGATGAAAATCTGCTCCAGACTCAATCGCACCACGAGCCATATATTCTAACTCTTTACATAGTTCAGAAAAATTAATTGCCCCTAATAAAGCACTACTAGACTTGAGTGTATGAGAAGCTCCTTTTAATGTAGGATAATCACGTTTTTTGATAGACTTCCTAATCGTACTCATATGTTTATCGCCATCAGCAAGATAGTCTTGTATTAGAATAGCTAGGGTATCTGGTTCATCATCATAAAGATTGCGAAAGTCTTCTATAATTTTAGGGTCGAGCGCTAATTGTTGATCGTCTTTTGGTTCTAAGATATCGTCTAAGAAATCTAAACCTAACACTGTAGTTTCCTCAGTTGCTGGTAAATTCTCTGTATCTAAATCGGTTAAATCATCAACTTTTACTAATTCCTGTAAAGCTGTTTCAGTATTGCTTGGCGCAAGAATAGGCAATGTAGTTTTGAGGGATATTGTTTCCTCCAACTGAGAAGTTGATTCTACCTTACCATTAGTAAATTCCTGTTTCTGAGTAATTGGTTTCTTGGGAGGGTCTATTTTAACTAATGCTAAGTCTACAGATGATGAGTGATTACTAACTCCATTTTCTGAATCAGTTTTGGATTGTGATTTTTTGTTTCGGATAGGTTTAAACCTGTTTAAAGCTTGTGCTAATTTTTCGCGATGAATTGGTTTGGTCACATAATCATCCATACCAGCATTCAGACACTTCTCGCGATCGCCCTGCATCGCATTAGCTGTCATAGCAATAATCCAAGGGCGTTTTTCTTCTGGGTATTTTTGACAGATGTGACTGGTTGCTTCTATTCCATCCATATTAGGCATCTGCACATCCATTAATACCACATCGTAGGGTATCCGCTTGAGAGCATCCAAAACTTCTATTCCGTTAGCAGCTACATCTGCACGATAACCAATTTTTTCTAGTAAGTGTATTGCGACTTTCTGATTCACTACGTTATCTTCTGCTAACAATATGCGGATATTAGAGCGAACGTTACTTTTTTCACTCAGGTCTTGAAAATATTTCACACCTAAACTAGGAGTTTTGCCGTTAATCTCTCCTTCTCCTGTTGTTCCAAATACTTGCAGTAAAACATTATAAAATTGAGACTGTTTGACTGGTTTATTCAAAAATCCAGCTAAACTAATTTTTGCCTCCTGAAGTTCTCGGAAAATTTCTGCTTTGCCAATATAAGTAAACATTACTAATGGTAAAGATAGTTCAGAATTGTTATTTTGTTTTGAGTTTTGTTCAGTTTCCAATTTGCGAATCTTTCTAGCCAATGTCAATCCATCCATATCTGAAAGATTCATAGCAATAATTCCAATATCAAAAGCTCTTTTCTGTTCCAACCAGCTTAAAGCTTTGGCAGCAGAATCAGCAATTACAGGTATCATTTCCCATGATTTAACCTGTTGTTTAATTACCTCTTGATTAACAGGATGACTTTCTACAACTAATATTGTTTTGCCTTTTAAGAAACTATCAATTCTTTCAGGAGAAGGAATTGCAATTGCCTTGGCTTGAATAGTAAAATAAAAGATTGAACCTCTACTACCTGCTTCTGGTTTGACAAAGTAATTAGGTGGAGTTCCTGCTACTTCTACTATAGATTCAGTAGCATTCACATTCTCAATATTTATTTGATTTTTTTTGTGATTAATGTCGCCATTGTTATCAATTTTTAACAGGAATTTTTGTTGTTTTTGTTCTGGGAAATTATTGATTTCTACTGACTGAGAAACAACCCACATTTGACCGTCCATCATTTCACTTAATCTTTGACTAATGGCTAATCCTAAACCCGTACCACCATATTGTCTACTTGTGGAAGCATCCACTTGAGAAAAAGCTTTAAATAAGCGATCCATCCGGTCTGGAGGAATACCAATACCTGTATCCTTAACAGCAAATTGTATTTCATAGTTACCTGTGATTTTACCGGGAGCTTGAAAGTTAGATATTTCTTCGTAATTTATCTCTTCTAATAAATTATCTTCTTGATTATTTTCACCAATTTTTCTAGCACTGACAGAGACAACTACTTCTCCTTTTTCTGTGAATTTAACAGCATTTCCCAACAAGTTTACCAATACTTGACGCAGCCTTGTCACATCTCCCACAATCATTCCTGGCACTGAATCATCAATTAAACAAGCCAGTTCTAAATTTTTATGTGCTGCCCTTGGTGCTAATAATTCTAGCGCTTCTTCAACACAGCTTCTAACATCCAAAGGACTTTGTTCTAATTCCAGTTTTCCAGACTCAATTTTCGTAAAATCAAGAATATCATTAATAATAGTTAGTAGTGCATCCCCACTGGTACGAATAGTCTCCACAAAATCTCGTTGTTCAGGAGTTAATTCCATATCTAATAATAAACTTGTCATCCCAATTACACCATTCATTGGGGTCCGAATTTCGTGACTCATCATTGCTAAAAATTCGCTTTTCGCACGGTTAGCAACTTCTGCAGCTTCTCGTGCTTGTTCGAGAGCTTTATTGTGAGTTTCTAATTCTTGTTTATGAGTAACTTCTGACTCTAATATTTGTGCCTGAGCTAAAGTTAATCCTACCTGAGATGCCACCTCTTCTAATAAGTCTATTTCATCCTGTTTCCACTGACGCATATAATCACATTGATGTAAATTAATAATGCCATTTGGTTGTCCTTGATAGGAGGTCCGAATTGCTAACATTGACCTAACTTTTAACCTCCGGTACATCGGTGCGGATGATTTTAATAGAGGATCTGAAAATACATCTGGAGAAGCGATCGCTTTGTCTTCTGCTAATAATTTTTCTGTATGAGAATTGTAAGTAACAGCAATATCTAAATCCAATGTTGATTCATAGTTTGCTTCCAAATATTCAGCAACACAAGGTAGGTGTGGATAGGGTTCAGCAACATAGCTATGAATTGAACAACGGTTAACTCCAAATACTCGTCCAATTTGGGTAGCAGTAGTCTGAAAAATTTCTTTACTATCTAACTTAGAGCGAATTTCTTGGGTAATTTGTTTAAGTAATAAAAAGTGCTGATATTTTGTTTGTAAAGCTTCTATCTCATCTTGTCGCAACAATTCACCGCCAATATAAGTTGCCATTAATTTTAAAACTTTTATATCTGTTGAACTCCATTTATTCTTGGCAAGACGACTGGTAAAACTGAGGGTGCCATAAACTCTTCCTGATACAAAAATTTTCGTGCCAATATAAGATGCGACACGACGCACAGTGTATGCTGGATGATGTCGCCACTGGGAATCCTTAGCTGATTTGATCGCAAGGGGTTCATTGTATCGTAAGACTTCCCGGTCAAATGTTTGTTCCAGGGTAAAAGCGTCTCCTTTAGCTATTCCAAATAGGAAATCTTCTGGTAGATGAGCTGCAATAACTTCATAACGTTCTCCTAAAACTTGCCCTAATAAACCTATATCCATACCAAAACGACGGCATCCCATTTCAAGTAATGCCACTATTCTGCCTTCAAAGGAGCTATCTGCACCTGCAGTGACTTCATACAGTTCTCTGATTGCTTTTTCACTTGCTTGTAAGTCTTGTTGGATGGCGATATTCGCAGAAATATCAGTTATGGTGCTTATCATACCAGTAATGTTGTTTTCGCTATCAACCAGCAATGTACTCTTCATTTCTATTGGACAATAGTTTCCGTTTTTGGTTAACAACCTTAATTGATAGCAACCTGCAACTAATTTGTTATTGATAATAGCTAACTCTGTATTTTCTGAATTATTTTCTGCTGGAGAATTTAACTGATTTATTTCTTCTGGATGAATATAGTCTAAAAAATTTTCACCTAAGCTATTTTCCGGAGCAAAACCTGTAATTTTTTCCCATGTATCATTTAAAAAAATTAAGTTTCCTTTAGCATCAGTTTGCCAAACTATTTCTTGAAAATTATTAATAACTTGGCTATAGTTTTCTAGTTGAAACCCTTGTTGTATTTCTGTTTCTTTTGCCTGAGTAATATCAACAAAAGTTCCCACCATTCTCACTGGTGTTCCTAATTTCCATAAAGCTTTTCCCCTATCGAGAATCCATATGAAACGATTATCTTTGCATTTAATTCGATATTCTATTCGATAAACAGGATTTTTTTTTGCTAAGTGTTCTTGAACAGCAGCACTAACTTTATCGATATCCTCTGGATGAATTCGATTTAACCATTCATCCATTTTACCAGAAATTTCATCATCTGTATAGCCTAAGATTTTTTTCCACTGAGAAGAGTAGAAAATTTCGTTAGTTTTGATGTTCCAATCCCAAATTCCATCTTGATTTCCTTCAATAGCTAGGGCTGCACTTTCTTGTGCTTTCAAGTGAATTTGTTCTAATTTTTTCCGTTCAATGGCAGATTCCTTAAGTTTTTCATCAGCTTGATGCAATTTGATAGATGTTTGTTCTATATAACTATGAAAGCGAACTAATGATTGATATAATGATTTGCCTAGAAGTATTTGTTGAATAATTTTTGTAGGAGTAATAAGATTACCGATCTTGCCTGTAGAAGTTTGCACAATTAGAGGCAGTAAGTAATAATTTCTTTTCATTAAACCTAAAGCTACTTCTAGGCTTGCCTGGGAGCGTATTAGCACTGGTAAGTTGTTACAAACTATCTCCGCTTTAGTTTTATTAAAGTCTATTTTTAATGCCTGTAGTTGTACTATATCTCTACTACTAATTGTACCTATGATTTTGGTTAATTTTTGATGCTGTGAATTTTGTTTTTTTGGGTTACTATCAATCTGATTTTTAGATTGGTTTTCTTTTGTTTCAATAATCAGAATATAACTGACATTATGGGTAAACATCAGTTGGGTAATTTGCCTAATTGATAAAGATAATGAAGCTTGGATAATTTGAGATTCATGAATTTCTTCTAACTGATTAATTTGGATTAAATTGACTGGTAATTTTAAGCATGAATCGAAAGTTATTTTTACAGGTAATGCTGAATTATTCTGATTTTTTACTACATTATCCTGGACTGCTAAATCTTTATTGACAGCAATATTTTGATGATTTAATGGTTTATCTTGACGCTTGGCTATTGATTTTTGACTTTTGTTATTTGGCTCAGGCTGATTGAAAATAAAACTGCGGCCAGTAACTAGGCCAATAAGTTCTTCTGAGTTATCAACGATTGGTAGGTGGTTGATTTGATGTTTTTCCAGTAGTGTGAAGAGAGCAAAAATATCTGGAATTTCCGATAGTTGGGCTGTTATTATGGATCTAATCATAATTTGAGCAATCGGAAATCCACTGAGAGGGGCGCCGATAGAGGCTAACTGTACTAAGTCTCGCTCAGTAAATATACCAATGACTGGCCCTAAAGATTGTATCTTTGTATCTTGAGTGTTGAAATTATAACTTCCGTCTGGGGATTCGAGAGTGCGATCGGCCGATTCTATCAATTGTTTTTCTATGATTAGCACACAACTTGAACCTGTACTACTCATGGAGATAATTACATCTTCTACAGGAGTTTCTGGTGTAGCGGTAAGGGGATGATAATCAATGACCTGACTGATGGAGGGAATAAACATCTTGCAGTTACTCTGATGGTGTTTGCGAAAAATTGTAAATGTGGGTTTTGGTCCCGAATAATGCCATTTTGGAGATTTGCTTTGGTGGGTAGTGATATAACTGTTCAGTCATATAGCAGTTAGGACATTCTCACGCCTCTCAAATTTAGTCACATTCAGAATGTACGGGGTAATGGCCATTCGCCCCTACTGAGTTCTGGCTTCTGAATTCAGAATTCTAAATTCAGAATTCTAAATTCTGCTATACCTACCCCTATTTCCAGAATATTTCCTAATTAATGTTAATTCCCACATTTTGCAGCTAATTATTTTAATCAGGGACGTAATTGTTAACTAACAACTTATAAATTCAAACATTGACACCCTTAATATTAATGATATGGGTTTCAAAGCTTGTTTATGTAGTCTGCACCCGATCATTTCATTCTCTTTTGGACCAGTCGTCAAAGTAAATGCGGAAAATGTGCTGAAACTTTATCCAAAGATTAAGCCTAAAAAAATATGTATCAATCTTAATATTTGCAAACGCTATAATATATCATTTACTCTAACTTTTGTAAATATATATTTCTATAGTATATATATTAAAATTTGATAGTTCCTCAGAACTTAACTAAAAACCACAAGAAGTCCCGCGCTCTCTTGCAAGGGAGGGTCGGGATGAGAGGGCTTGAGTCGGAGGTACTGAGGGGAACAGACAATATTGATTTGCCAACGCCTGAAAAATATATGCTATAATTCTATAATTTTATCATGGTTGCAAATAAGTGATAAATGTATCAAGCATACAAATATAGAATATACCCAACATCAGAACAGAGTGAGCTGCTAGCAAAGAGCTTCGGTTGTTGTAGATGGTTTTGGAACTATTCACTTTCCTTGTGCCATGAAACATATAAAGATACTGGAAAAAGTCTGAGCAGAGCAGCTATTCAAAAAATGTTACCTACTCTGAAAAAGGAACATGAATGGCTAAGAACTGATACATATTCTCAGTGTCTTCAAGTAGTAGCATTGAATCTATCTACGGCTTACAAAAACTTCTTTGAACAACGTGCTAAATTACCAAGATTTAAGTCTAAAAAAGGTAGGCAGTCTATTAGTTATCCTCAAAATATTATATTTAAAGATGACTATATAAAACTACCTAAAATTGGATTAGTATATTGTCGCCTTTATCGAAACTTTGTTGGAGAAATTAAAACTATAACTATCTCTAAGAATCCAGATAGTAAATACTTTGCCTCTGTTTTAGTTGATAATGGTAAAGAGATTTCTCAAAAATCAACTGTAGGAAAAGTCATAGGAATTGACCTAGGGATAACGCATTTTTGTATAACTACAGAGGGTTATAAATATGTAAATCCTAAGCATATTGCTAAACACGCTATTAATCTCAAAGGTCAACAACAAAAGTTAGCTCGCAAACAAAAAGGAAGTAATAATAGAAATAAAGCTAAAGAAATAGCTAAAGTTCAAGGAAAAATAGTTAGATGTCATGAGGATTTTCTACACAAGCTATCCTGCAAAATAGTCAACGAAAACCATAGGGGAGCCGTCCCAAAAAACCTGTCGGCGACGTGTATTACAGTAGAAAATCTCGGGGTTAAAAACATGGTAAAAAAGCGGTGCGACCCCGCGACGACGCCAGTCGCAAGCGGTCGGAACCCGGCGAGGTTTCCCGCTCTTTCAGAGCCCCTCCGAAGTGCGCCATGGGAATGCCGACCAAGAGAGGGAACGCGCACCAAGAGACCACAACTTAGCTAAAGCAATTAGTGATTGTGGTTGGGGAATGTTTATAACTATGCTGAGTTACAAAGCAGATAGAGTTGGGAAAATTTATATAGAAGTTGATAGGTTTTTCCCTTCATGTAAAACTTATAATGTTGGCCTCAATCAAGTCGGTAGTTTACCTCTTGATGTGAGAAAGTGGACTTGTGAAAATTGTCAAACAACCCACGATCGTGATATCAATGCAGCAATCAACGTCAAAAATGTTGGCGAAGCCTTCCCGAAGGGTAGCTTTGGGGATATTGGAGTTAGGAACTAGCTCTGCTGCCAATCTAAGGGAGTGTAAGACATCTGGTAAAACTTCTGTTTTGTTAGATGCTATTCCCAGTGAAGATGGAAGCCCGCGCTATACCTGTTAAGGTCAGCGACGGGTAGTTCACGTAATCAATCAGTTAGAAACTGCTGGAGTGAATATACTGTGACTTTTGAAGAGCTGATTCAGAAGGGAGGCCCTGCTATGTGGCCTCTGTTAGTTTTATCAATTTTGTCCCTAAGTACCATAATCGATCGCCTATGGTTTTGGACAAACCTATTAATTAAGGAAAAACAAACGGTTACCCGGGTATTAGAGGCCGCACGCCGTGACTGGAGTATAGCAACGGAAATGGCGAGACGTACCGTAAAACAACCTATTGGTCGTTTTCTCTACGCACCTTTACGGTTACAAAACCCGGAGCCAGAAGTGTTTAAATTGGCACTGGAGGCCGCCGCCGATGATGAGTTGGCCTCGATGCGGAAAGGAGATAAGTTGCTGGAAGGGGTAATTGCTTTGGCTCCGATGTTAGGCTTACTGGGTACTGTTTTGGGTCTGATTGGTTCCCTGGGTTCGATTCGCCTGGGCGACTTGGGTACTTCTTCAACTGCCGGGGTAACAGTAGGTATTGGTGAAGCTTTGATTAGTACGGCTGCTGGTTTGGTAGTAGCTATTTTTAGCCTGGTATTTTATCGATTATTTCAAAGTTTGTTATTTAATCAAATGAAGGTTTTTCGGAAAGCTGGCAATGAGTTGGAATTGCTCTACCGACAATATTGGCAAAAGGCATCTTTAAATCAGTACAATTCACAAGATCAGAATTCTTATTTTCCTTCTTCATGGGTGCAGAATTCTCGGAATGTTTCTGATGGTTTAGAACAGGATAAAAAGCCAACAGATTTTTCACCCGAAAGTGATGTTGAACCACCTCCAGATGAACCTAATAATAACTGACTAAAAATATAGCAATTAGAAAAAAAAAGTCGATTATTTATTGAACCAAAATAAGATTGACTTTTTTCCAATAGATAATTTTACCGAAAAATTAAGGTTTAAAGCCTCTCATGAGCAAGGAGAAAAAAACAAAAAAATTCCTTTTAACCAATCCTCTTATTTTTAAGAAGAGGTAATTAATAATTATTAATTATTGAATCTAGCTATAGCACTGCGCATTTAGGGGACGGACAGAAAACTCACGAGCGATATTACTTTTAAATGCATGACTTTTAAGTTTTGACTTGCGCGTAGCGCTATAATTTATCATTTTATCATTTCTCCAAACCAAAAAATTATGAAACTTAATCAAGAATTGGCTAGTGAAGAAGTTAGGATTGAATTAATACCTCTAATTGATGTAATTTTTTGTATTCTGACTTTCTTTCTTTTAGCTGCTTTGCAGTTAACCCGTCAGCAAGCAATAAATGTTAATTTACCAAAAGCTAGCACGGGTAAACCTCAATCACAAGATATGTTACTTGTGAGTGTGAATGAGGTGGGAAAAACTTTTATTGAACAACAACCTGTGAATGCTGTGGAACTGGAAAAGTTTGTGCGTAGATATAATCAGGTTAATCCCAGGGGTGTTGTTGTATTGTATGCTCCTAAAGAGGCAAGATACAATGATGTTGTGCAAGTTCTAGATTTGTTGCGGGAGGTGGGAGGCGATCGCGTAGCTCTAGCAACTTTACCTGGTTCGCCTCAAAGTGGTGGTGGCGATACTTCTGAGAAGTCGGTTACTCCCTCTGAGTCGGAAAAACAACCCACTCCAGCAAGAACAGTCGATCCTAATGAATATCAATTACCTCCTGCTCCTGGATCATCACAATAGGGTCATTTCAGTTATCAGTTATCAGTTAGCCTCCTATGGTCGTAACTGCGTTAACACTTATCAGTTCCTCTGGCTGTTTGCACAGCATGACAAACGGAAACCCAGAGGCTTGAAATACTGAAGATTCTTTGTTTCATCACCTTAAAAGAGGAGGCTTGAGACCTTATTTTTTGGTCAATATTTTTCACTTTTGAAGGGAACAGGGAACAGGAAACAGGGAACAGGGAACAGAAAATACTGCAAAGTTGCCCATTTTAATATTTGTAATTCATATACTTGGAATCTGCTGTAATATCAAATCAGGATAATTAGTGATAAAAAAATTTTTGTTTGTAGTATGGCTTTAGCCCTATCTATCCATTTTCGGGCTAAAGCCCTACTACGAGCTTTAATTATAATTATTCAACCGAACATGATATAATATCAAATCAGGATAATTAGTTATTGTAGTCATTGCGACTGGAACGGAGTGGAAGGAAGCAATCTCAAGGGTTGCAGGAGATTGCTTCCTTTTCGTCGCTGCGGACGAATTTTTCATCGGATTATATATAAATTATCTGGCGTTGCAAAAGTTACCCTAAAAATCTTTTTTGATGTCTAATTCTATAAAAATCTTTTGCCTGTTGCCTATTTTTGCAAAAAGTCAACGATCAGAAACCGGGTTTGTTTTAGAGATATCACAATACTGACATCTATGTTGCACAAACCCGGTTTCTAGTTTCTGTACCGTTTTATAATCAACTCCCGTTCAATTAAAGATAATAACGGGAGAATGTTAATCTACCTCTATATTGTTTTAACTAAAAAAATTTAAACTTGATTTGAACCTATTTCCAGTAATTTTTCCAATCTTGCTGTTGACCAGTATTCCGTAGGGTAGGCGATCGCAAAAATAGACGAAAGTCGAATCAACCATGTCACCTGCTTAAAAGAATCATCTTCTTCGTCATATTCATCTGGTGGCACTAAGACCATAATTTCTACAAAATCTTTTGTTAAAGTAATAGGGAAACCATAATAGCTTTCCTCAGCTTCAATGCGGACTTTACTACCATTTTCTAATGCTTCTTTTAATCTTTGGTAGAGAAGATTAGACTTTTTTAATTTGTCTTTTTTGGCCACAATTATTCTCCCTAAGTCTGATCTTGCAATTTAGGACTTTTATAAAGTACATAAGTACAAGTGCGCAATTAACTCAGGAGCAGTCCCGACAGTTGCAACTGACCAAAGTTAATTGTATATCCTTGAATTTTAACTTGATTGGGAATTTTTTTTACGTCCTCATCGCTTAACCACATTCCATTGTCAGGAAACCCGTACATGGTTGTGGATGGGTTGAGATACTCCCAGTCCTACGCGCAAGTCAAAAATTAAAAGTCAAAAATTAAAAGCAATCTCTTTCTTCCTTCTTCCCTCAGATGTAGGGACGTTGCATGCAACGTCCCTACCTTATGTAACAAAGATTTATTACGCTTGGTATTATTTATTTGCCAGAAAATTCCAAAATTAGTCTAGTTATTGTCGCGTAATTTTTGATAGTTTGAATAGTTTGTGTCTGGGAATCTAATGTTTCTTGATTCACAGGAGTAAAACTGGTTAATAGGGTAATTATAATTGCTGTTCCTATTTTTAATAATTTATCCCATCTGATTTTTGGTTTGTTTTTCAAATGTTTTTGACTGCATTTGAAACAAATATAATAGTTGTTATTACTATTGTCTCGAACTAATAAACAGCAATATTCTTGAGATGATTTTTGGTTTTCCATGATTTTTTTGTGTCTGAAATTAACTGACAATCTCATGGTATGAAATACTTCTCAATTTTTTAAGCCACAAAAGTTTCCCCCTGGAGAATCTAGCTAAGGGTAATTAGGGGGAAATAATATTCCCCTTTTGTGAGAAGGAAGATTTTAGGCTATACTCAATACAACAAAAGACAAGTTAGGCTGATGGAGAATTGGGAACAATGGGAGAATTTTCTGAAAAGCATTGCTATTGATTATAAATTAACTTCAGCAGAACAAGAGTTCTTTTTCAGAAGATTTGAAAGGATAAATTTGGAGAAAGATGATAAAGAAATTTGTTGTCTTGTAATGGGTGATGAGAATGAGGAGGCTTATAAAAAACGAAAAAGGAAAGTATATAGTAAATTTGAAACCAGCAAAAATCATATTGGAAAAAATAAGTTTCCAATCTTATTAGAATGGTTAGAAACAGAATATCAGAATCGCTACACTCAACAACAAAATCCCTATATTCCAGCAGAATTTGAAGAAAAAGTTTCTAATCCTTTTATCCCATTAAGTGGTATTATAGATAATCCAAAGTTCTTTTTTAATAGAGAGCGAGAAATTACCAGAATTTTTGAGGTACTTAATAGTGGCAGTAGTATTGCCATTATTGGCGAGAGTGGAGTCGGAAAGTCTTCTCTGCTGAAGGCGATCGCTCAAAAAGCTAGTCAATATCTCAAGAAATCTCGAAAATCAATCAATATAGATTTGCAGAATATTCAGAATGATGATGATTTTTATGCAGCACTTTGTGAGGGAGTTGGTATTGAAATTTGTCGGGGGTATCAGTTACAAAGGAATATCAAGAAACATCGTATTTTGCTGTTGCTTGATGTGGTAAAAAATATGAGTTATGACTGGTTTACTAATAAACTTCGCAGTCAGTTACGAGGATTAGCAAATGATGTCGATCCTCCTTTACGTTTAGTAGTTGCTGCTTCTAAACCATTGGATATTTTATTTCCAGATAGCGGGGATAAAACTTCTCCATTTAAAAATATTTGTATTGAAGAATATTTGGAACCCTGGAATGAGGAAACTATTCGTGATTTTATTGATACCTTCCTTCAAGCTGATTTTTTGGAGCCAGAATATCAAGGAATTGAGTTTAGTGAGGATGAGATTTCAGATATTATTAAAACAAGTGATGGTTATCCTGGTAGAGTCAAGCATCAATGTTATAAATTATTTGAGAGGAAAAAGCTACAGTAGTTCTTTAATTTATAAGGTAAAGTTCCAATGAAAAAAATATTTGATTCAATATTTCAAACCTATGACGAAAGCCATAGGTACTGATAACTGATAACTGATAACTGATAACTGAAAAGCCCCCCGTGAAGTTCGAGGATAAGTCAGGCAAATAGATGTTTGGTTTTCTCCCCAACCACAACTTCAAGGAAGTCCAGAAGGATTAGGATTATTAGGTCGCTTGGCTAGAACTTCAGCTTTATTTGAACCTTATCGTAATCCTGTCACACCTGATGAAATTGATAGTTGTATTCTCAAATTACTGGAAGTTACAGGAGAAATTAAACGAGAAGCGAGACGAAATAAAACTCGTATTTCTATGGATAACTATCCTAAATTATGGATATAGCAATTCCCATAGTTATGAGGTACATTGACGATCCCCCTAAATCCCCCTTTTTAAGGGGGACTTTGAAAGCTCCCCCCTTTTTAAGGGGGGTAGGGGAGGATCTAAAACTGTACTTCATAGGTTAAAGAACTACTATATTAACTCCTACAACTTCTGCCACTATATTAAATGGATTTAAGGCTACTTTAAATGAAAAAAACTGGTGTTCGGGAATTTACTTTTTTGGAGAATATTTCCGCACAGCAATAGTAGTGATTCATCAATTACCAAGAACTCCAGAAACAATGTGGCTGAGAGTATTAGGTAGGGGAAAAGTTCAGTCTCAAGCTCTTAATGAATTAGAAGCATTACCCAAGGATAATCCATGGCGTGAAAATGCTTTATTGTTATTAGCAGATTTGCTGAGTAATATAGAAGTAAATCCAGATAAAGATTCAGAAGATAAGGAGTTAATTATGAGATTATCACCAGCTTTTGCCCAACGTTTAGAAAAGGCTATTCGGTCAGGAAGACAAGATGATATACAACGAGGTATGAAACTAGGTCTACTACTAGGAACACGAAGAGGGTATCTAGAAATGATCGAAAGCTTGCTTGTATTTCGCTTTGCTGAATTGGATAGCAAACTAGCGATAATTGCTGAAGAGATTATGGAGTTGGAAGATGAAGATTTCAACAGGCTAATTTTACAGTTACCTAATTTATCTCGTGATGAACTATTAGCTAGATTTGAAGACGAACTATTAGCTTTCTTTGAAGCATAAAACTGATGAAATTATGAAAAACCTAACCCTTCGACCAAGAGAAAATAAATTTTTTCCTTTTAGGAAGAGGTAATTATCAATTATCCATTAATTTTAACTATGTCTAAGCATTCTATTCTTCAGGAAAATAAATCTTATACCTTTCGTTCTTACTTCGAGTTGTCTTACGAAACTGAGGACATTTTAGCTGAATTTGACTACAATTTCCAAAGAGCAAGGTTGTCTTTGCCGACATCAAATCGGCAACTGGAACGTTTGTCAGAATTACGTCAGCGAATAGAGGAGACTTTGCCTTTAGTCAGTTTAAGTAGTGAAGCAGCACGGCGAGAAATTTTAATTGCTCCCGTACTTTTAGAAGTTGCTCGCTACTGTCAATGTCAGCTCAGAATTGAATATCCTTTGAATGTAAATGAACGATTGAAAGGTAGTCTTGATTATTTCCTACAAAGTAATTATCAACTGTTAGTAATTGAGGCAAAACATGAGGATATGACGCGAGGTTTTACCCAGTTAGCTGTGGAATTAATTGCATTATCTGAATGGGAACCGGAACAGGATTTAATTTTTGGTTGTGTAACTATGGGGGAACTTTGGATATTTGGCATTTTGGATAAAAAACAACGTTTAATTCAGCAGAATATTGATTCTTTGAGGGTGCCTGGAGATGTGGAGGTTTTGGTTGATGTGCTGGTGGGAATTTTGGAAAAACCTAACCCCCCAACCCCCTTCCCTGCTAGCGTTGGGGGAGAAACTCCCCTCTCCTCCTAGGAGAGGGGTTGGGGGAGAGGTCTTCATGGACTCAAATTTGCCTATTATAAAATATAGCGCTACTTGAATCGGGAATAGGGAATAGGGAATAGGGAATAGTAGACTAATAAAGGGTTTTAG